>OGGT01000007.1_pt1 | contig 137067 bp, 120 predicted proteins | sample 1571311 | NCBI WGS metagenome assembly OGGT01 (sample SAMEA2581931, study PRJEB24529) | metagenome | biome: Human gut stool | place: China | collected 2011
ATCGTTTCTTTTCTATCTTTGATCCAAAAGGATTTGAGGAAATCTTCAGAAACTGGGTTAAAGAAATTGTAGGGGAAGTAAAAGGTGTTGTTGCCATTGATGGCAAGCTTATGCGTGGATCAAGCAAGTGTGATGCCGAGCACACTATTGGTCAAGCTGACTTCCGCACATGGATCGTATCTGCTTGGTCAGCAGACAACAGCATATCACTTGGGCAAGAGAAAGTCGGTGAAAAAACAAATGAAATCACGGTCGTTCCCAAGTTGCTTAGTGCTATAGACGTGTCAAATGCCATTGTGACAATAGATGCTATGGGATGCCAAACTTCTATAACAGAGAAAATCATAGAAGGCAAGGGGGACTATATTATCGCCTTGAAAGAAAATCAGAAGAAAAGTTACGAATTTGCTAAGGACATGATTTGCGAGCATGAGTATGGAGGCAATTGTAATGTAGTGACAAAACATTATTCCTTTAATGAGGGACATGGTCGTCAGGAAGAAAGAACCTGCATTGTTGTAAGCTATGGGGACATAATGCAGAGAATGTTTAAGAACAGGTTTGTTGGGTTAAGGTCTGTTGTCGGGATTACCTCAAGAAGATCTGTTGCGACATCTGGTGAAACATCTGAGGAAACAAGATACTATATAACTTCCTTAAGTAATGAAGACCCCGAAAAGATAGCAAGCGCCATTAGGCAACATTGGTCCATAGAAAACAACTTGCATTGGCAATTGGACATTACTTTCAGAGAAGACGACAGTAAAAAAGTCAAAAATGCAGCAAGGAACTTCTCTACCATAAGCAAAATGGCCCTCTCCATCTTGAAAAATGACAAGACGACCAAGGGAAGTCTCAACCTGAAAAGATTGAAGGCAGGCTGGGATGAAGAGTATCTGTCAAAACTTTTGGAGGGCAGCGCAATTTAATGCGTCTGCCCTGTTGTACAACATCATACCCTATAGTTGTACAAGCATACACCCTATAATTGTACAACTTCACACCCTATAGTCGTACGACAACAAATCTCGTGTTGTACGACTATGCATATATTGTTTCTATGCGCTACAGTTCGTTTGATTTACTCGCCCGACAATCAATATACTTAGTTCATAAAGTCCATACATTGGAAGCGTGACCATGCAACAAGTGAAGAGGTCAGGAGGAGTAATAATGGCGGCAATGATGGCTATCACTACAAAAGCATGGCGGCGGTATTGCTTCATAAAGCCTGCCTGAAGCATACCTAATTTGGCCAAAAAGAACGACAACACTGGTATTTGAAAGACCAAGCCCATCACCAACGTCAAAGTAATAAATGTTGAGATATAGGAAGAAAGATTAATCTGGTTCACTACACTTGCCGCCACCTGATAAGTCCCCAGAAAACGCAATGCGAAAGGAAACAAGACATAATAGCTCATCAGCACGCCGAGCATAAAAAGCAGATATACCGCTATGGCCACTGATGCGGAATATCGCCGCTCATTCTCATAGAGAGCAGGAGCTATAAAGCGATATAGTTCTATCACTACATACGGCAGGGAGAACAACAAAGCAAGATAGAAGGAGGTAGAGACATGCGTCATAAACTGGCTCGACAGTTCCGTATTGATTAGTTGCACATGGTACGGCTCAAAATGAAAATCTATCCCTATTTCTCTCGCCAACCGTTCTATCACTTGATAGGTAGAAAAGTCGCTGCCGCTCGGTGCCAGTAATAATGAAAAGGTCGTATCCTTGCCACAGAATATAACGATAGCTATGATTATCGCCACGGCTAAAATACGGAAAAGCATCTTGCGGAATACCTCAAGATGCTCTCCGAATGTCATCAGTGGGTTCTGATTATTCTCCTTTTCCATCATTCTCGTCTATAGAAGGATCTACCTGATGGGCATCCTTTGGCTGTTTTTTTGCATCATCATGCTTGCCAGCAGATGAAGTTGTTTGCTTTGCAGCATTATCGTCCTCAGGTTCTGTAACTTCTCTCATTCCGTCCTTGAAGCTGCGCACACCTTGTCCCAAGCCCTTCATCATCTCTGGCAATTTCTTTCCACCAAAGAGCAGAAGTACCAAGGCTGCGATAAGCAACAGTTCGGATGTTCCTATCATTAACAAATGGTTTGCCATCATGCGTTTTCTCCCACTAAATAAATTTCACACGTATCGAAGTTGATTTCCCAGTTGCCGCCGTCAATGCTCTCCCATTGGTATTTCTCGCCCATGCGATCCCACCAACTTTGGAATTTTGTACCTGTTTTCCCCATATCCTTGACCAGCTTCTCATAGAGCTCATGGTTGTCTGCCGTCAAGATTTTTGCCAGTTCATTTAAACCATTGCGGCGCTCAAAGAGTTGCTGAATCTCGTTTCTTTCTTCTATGGTCACTTGACCTACCACTTTTCTTATTGCCATATACAGTTATATCTTTAATAGTTATTGATTATTCCACTCATTCCTCTTATCATAAGGGTCAAGATAAAAGATTTCCTTGATTTCTTCCTTGTCGGGAAGAAACTCGCCATACCTGCGCAAAGTCTGCATCAAGTTACGACTCTCATTCCGCTCCAAATGCGCCACTACACACTGCTCATGGCTCGGGGTGTTCACCTCCAACGTCAGCTTGCGGTTCAACCAGATGCAACGCTTGCACTGATAGGCATCACAATGACGACAGATGGGTGCATGATCAAGCCTATAGAGCTGCGGATTCCTCACATCCAGTCCATTGTGCAGACTTCCCACCGAATATCCGTCTTCCGAAAGATAGAAGGCTGGACACACATAGAAGTTGCCATCTGGAGCCAAGGTGAGGCATGTATCCCCTGCCCCACAGTTGTTCATCCCATCAAGCATCATACGGTCTGTAAGCAAATTGAGTTGCGGTGATTTACCATCCACATAAAGACTCGCAACAGACTTATTGATTTCCTGAAGCCATAATTTGTAAGCGTCAAAGTCTGCATTAGAAAAATGTTCTAAGTCCGTTATAACAATATTCAATCGAGCCACCTTATTTAGTATGGTCGCAATAAGGGAAGACTGGGCGAACAAAGAATCTTTGTCAATTCTCAATACATAAGAAGTGGCATACTTCGCGCCTTTTCTTACGAGTAGCTCAGCCTCTTCCATACCAGCCAGCACCACAACATCCGCATCATCAGATATAGCCAAAGGCTTTATCTTCACATGGTCAATGCTCTCTATTACCTCCTCGAAATCCACAGGAAGAGGGTAAGAGGGATAGACAAACTGCACATTGATGTTTTCCTTCATCGCATAGAGAATGCCTGCCTTCAAGGTATCCAAAGGCATCAGCCTACGCTCCTGTTTTTTGTTCGGATAATGGCAAAATGGCACCGAGGTATCATCCAATAATATCACAATGTATTGTATCATGCTTTCTCTATTTTACGATAAAGTTTGTTCCAATAATAGTTGTTAGCGTGTACCCTTGCCTTGTGCATCTTGCAGATGGCTGTGGCACGCTGGTAGATGGTCGGTGTATCGGCGGCATCATAGTTCTCTCCCTGACACCAGGCACAGCCTTCAGCCACTTCACAATCGATGCACTCTTGTGTGGACTGAGTACAACGGTCCAAGGTCAAGAAAGGTCTGAGTTTATTCTGATCAATGCCATCATGAATATTACCGATAATCCATGCTTTCTTGCTACGTAGAGAATACTGGGCAAATCGGGTGCATGGATAGAAGTTACCCTCCGCATCCACGGCGAGCATTCTGCCTGCTCCGCACCAGTTCTGGTTTTGCAAGTGGCAGTCCATCGGCTTGCCCATGTGCTCAGAAAAGAACGAACAGGCATAGTCTTCGTAATAGCCACCATCGATTATCGCATCCGCCAACAGCATGAGTTGTTCCTCGAAGAGTTTGTCATCCCCTTCTTCCCATACATTCTCAAATACGCAGTTGATATTCACCTCATGAATACCCAACGAATAGAGATGCAACACACTATCCTTGATATAAGGAATGTCGGCACTGCTGATAGTCACCTTGGTACTCGCATTAGGAAACTGTTCTAACCACAAAGGGATATTCTTTACCACATCCTCATAAGACCCTCGTTCTTCCTCAGGCTTGGGCATGATGCCTTTCTCCATATCCCGAGTCTTCCAAATACGGTTAAGATCATGTTTCTGCTTGGTACCATCGATAGTGATTCCGATGGAGAGATGCTGGCGGTTCTTTTGGATAAACCGCTGTACTTTCTCTGTTCCGTAATTGATGCCGTTGGTAGAGAAGGAGAAGCGATAGGAGTTGAACCAATGGTGGTTTCTGCGGAACATCTCCACCTTGAGGTAGTCGCATATCTTGTCGATAAGGTCTATCTCCAGAAAAGGTTCGCCGCCAATAAAGTCCCATATCACGCTCTCCTCCTTCATCTCGTCCTCATGGTCAAGCACATAGTCAATGGCTTGCTTAGCAACCTCCCAGGACATTCTCTCTTTCGTGTTCTTTCCCACGAGATAGCAGTATTTACAAGCCAATTGACAATCCTTGGTGACGATGAAGGTGATATTCTTGGCGATGCCTGATTGCCATTCACTGCGACTTGTTCTGATCTTTTCCATTTACTATTAATAACTAACAAATACAACACCGCCAGAACAACCATTAGAGCATCCTAATCCACAGCTTCCACGGCAAGTTCCTGTACAGTCACCACGGCAATTACCGCTACAACCACGGCCGCAACCTCCTGTACAAGTTGATAAGCAGTTATTGCCACAATTATATATACAGTCGTTGCTGCAACTCTGTTGACAAGTCTGTGAACACATAATTCCACAATCTGACTGACATGTACTTGCGCATCCCTGTCCGCAACCACTTCCACAAGAGGTTGTACATGTTGTCTGACAACCACCTTGACACCCTTTACAGCCAGACTTACAACCATTTGTACAAGATGTAGTACATAATCCATAACAAGAACCATTACAAGTCTGTGGTATCTCTTCACTCAACATTTTGTTTGCCAACACATTCCCAGGCACAATCAAACAACCTAAGAACGGCAATAAACCTTTAGCAGTATTCTTAAAGAATTCACGCCTTGAAATTATATATTTTTTCTCCATGCCCTACCAATTTAAAGGATTAGTCCAAAAATGGACAGCAAAACCTTGGTTAAACTCGTTATTATCGACATCATGATAAAAAACATTGTAATAATGTGGGTAATCCTTATACGGCAATATTTTTACAGTTACCTCTTGCCTTCTTTTTACACAAGGCGTTTGACCTTTGGAAACGTCATGTAACGAAGGTGTCACCGCCAAATAACCAAATGCCTTTAGCTGTGACAAAGATGTAGGGTATGCATCAGATACATAATACTCTAAAGTCCCACTATATTCCCATTCTTCTTTCTTTTTATAATGCTCTTTTATCTGCTTTGAGTCTGGTCGTACGAAATCATGCAAAGTCAACTTCCAGCTATACTCAGAAGGATGACGATTGTCTCCAATATGATAAACTTCCGAAAAACGTCCATAATAATAATCTGTATATTTTTGACTCCATGCGCCCCATATACCATTAATGTACGCAGAATAGGTGACTTCACATAGAACCTGTGCCTTGGCTAAACCACAACAAAGCAGCAACATATATAACAACACTATTTTTCTCATAACTAATGATTATTTATGTAATCAAAAACGTATTCTTTCAACATCGCGTTGGCATTTTCTACTGCGATTTCACTCACCTGACAATTCCCATAACGATTAAGATGCTTTATCTCTGACCAAACTTGCCTGTTGGTACGTTCTCCCTTAAACTCATTTGTTTCAGCATGGCGCATACAAACTAACTCGTCTGTCAAAATTGCTACAAAAGCATCTTTCCACTGTTCACTGTCGACGGCACATAATTGAGTTTTACCATCATTTGATAGATAAAAACAACATCCATGCTCTTTCAAAAATGCATTCTTCTTATCTGTATCCATCATACTTTTTGTTTCATTATAACAAAATTACTTCTAATTCACAAAGATATCCACACGGTATCTCATACCACGACATACCTTATCACCTTCTGTTTTTATGTACACAGAATATTTCAGTATTCCACCTGGTGAGATACTCTCTATTCCTTCAGTATCATGGAGTTCCACATATTTACACACGCCAGTCACGTGAAAGTTACATTCATTTGCAAACAGTCCTTCCTTAAATTCTGCACTCTTAGGAGAAAAACTATTTAAATGAAGTTTCTTGCTTCCTCGATAATAATCAAAGAGTTCCATTTCACTTAGCAACTGGAGCAAATCTTTCTTTAATATATCTTCATCTACTTTCATATACTACTTATTATTTAATTCACTATCATTTATTATTTGTTTCAAAAGGCCAAAAACGCACCTGTTTGCCAAACTGCAAATACTAGCGAATCGCCTAGATTTTGATTCATATTTAACCTTTTCTACTATATTGCATATACGTCGGAATTATGATAGAACACTATTCATAGTTGAATCCATTGTATGGCATGCTTAAACTACCCTCCTCACGTGGCTCCTCGTGCTTTTAAAAAGTTTAACCACCCATACACAAAAAAGAAACGTGGAGCCAGTCCGTCACTCGTTCCACTGTGTGAGGCTTCTCGCATTGCCCGATAAGTCGAAACGAGCAACGCTGAAAGCCCCACGTAAATGTATATATAATCATCCCACAAGATACAATCCATCCATAGAAATGGATACTGCATCTTGAAAGGAATGTATACAATACACCCAAGGGGCGTTCCCGTTGCTTTGTTCTTGACTTATCGTTGAACTTTGCGAGAATTCCACACAGTCAAAACCAAAGCGTACAGTTACGCCTTTTATGTATATGTGTCTCCCTAAGCATCCCACCCACGAGGGCTTTCAGCAAGGGATTGACGATGCAAAGATAGTAAAAGTTTTGGTTTCCACAAACTTTTTAACCATATTTTTGCACTTTACCAATAAAAAAGCGTATCTTTGCACTCATCATACATAAAACAAGGCATAATTATGAAGCAGATGGAGCACTCATATAAAGGAGAAGAGAAGTTTCTCGTAAATGATTTGAAGACAATAGTCAGCAAAGCAAGGAGCAAAGCTTTCGCTGCCGTCAATTATTCTCTGGTAGAAAGAAACTGGAGAATAGGGAAACGTATTGTGGAAGAGGAGCAGAACGGAGAAGCAAGGGCAGAGTATGGAAAGCATATTATAGAGGTTGCATCCGCTGCACTTACAGAAGAATTTGGGAAAGGGTTCTCTGTAACCACCCTAAGGGTTTTTAGACGTTTTTACCTAAAGTTCAGCAACTTACAAATTCAACGGACAGTGTCCGTCGAATTCAATTTCTCAATTCAACAGACACCGTCTGAAGAATTGAGCAATAACCTCCAGCATGTACAAAAAGCAGGTATCCACCTACTACCTTGGTCGCATTACGAACTGCTTATTCGTATAGAAGACAAACAGGCAAGGGATTGGTATGCAAAAGAAGCTTTCGAACAAGGTTGGAGCTACCGCACATTGAGTCGCAACATCAACACCTTATATTATGAGCGCCTCCTCATGTCGAAAGAAAAAGCACCTGTAGAGAAAGAGATGAAAGAGAAAACTCAAGAATTCCAGCAAGATAAACTGGAATACATCAAGTCTCCTGTAGTCATGGAGTTTTTGGGATTACCTTCCGACTCTTCTCTCAAAGAATCGAAATTGGAATCTGCCATCATAGATAACTTAGAGAAGTTCTTGATGGAAATGGGGAAAGGCTATGCCCTAGTGGCTCGCCAGCAACATATCCGAACCGAAGAGAACGACTACTACATCGACTTGGTATTCTACAATTATCTTATCAAGAGTTTTATTCTTGTAGATTTAAAGGTCAACCGCATCACCTATCAGGATGTCGGTCAAATGGACATGTACCTACAAATGTATGACAAGATGAAGAAAGGACCAGACGACAATCCAACTATAGGAATCATCCTCTGTGCCGAAACTGACTCTGATGTAGCCAGATACTCCACCCTTGCCAAGAACGACCAGATGTTCGCTGCTAAATACAAGTTATACCTGCCAGACAAGGAAGACTTGAGAAGAGAAATCGAACGACAGAAGGAACTGTATCTAATGGCTCATCCTAAAGAAAACGAACAAGAGTAATTTTTCTGGCAGTATCAAAATAATTAGAAGGAACCATTACAAAAAGGTCAGACGCTGTCTGACCTTTTTTAATATCATTTTTCGTATAACTATACATTTTTCTATAAAATCATCACTTTTTCTTGCATAAAGTTTGCAATTTCCGATATTTATGCTTACCTTTGCCGTTGTTAAGAGGGAACTCGTAACACATTACAAAATATCTTATCATAAAAATAAGAAAGGAAATAGCGAATGGAACTGAAAGAGACTTTCCAAAAAGTGAAGGCAGCTAGCAAAACACTTGGTTTGCTAACTGATGAACAACGTAATGAAATCCTGCAGGCGGTGGCTGATGCCATCATCGCAGAAACTCCTGCGCTCCTTGCAGCGAACGCAGAAGACTTGGCAAAAATGGACAAGGCGAACCCGCTCTATGACCGATTGCAACTCACAGAGCAACGACTCCAGGATATTGCTTCGGATATGAGACACGTAAGTACCCTGCCCTCACCGCTCGGAAGAGTTCTCAAAGACAAAACACTCGAAAATGGTTTGCATCTGCAGCGAGTTGCCGTTCCATTCGGAGTTATCGGTATGATTTATGAAGCCCGTCCTAATGTGACTTACGATGTTTTCTCACTCTGTTTCAAGAGTGGAAATGCGTGCGTACTGAAAGGTGGAAAGGATGCAAACGCCTCAAACTCAGCGGGTGTCGAACTTATCCACAGGGTGTTGATAACTTTTGGTATTGATCCGAATGTTGTCACTCTACTCCCTGCTACACACGAGGCTACAGGCGAAATGCTGAATGCTGTAGGCTATATTGACCTCTGCATTCCTCGTGGAGGAAAGAAGCTTATCAACTTCGTTCGAGATACAGCCAAAGTACCAGTTATCGAAACCGGAGCCGGCGTGGTACACTGTTACTTCGATAAAGATGGAGACCTGGAGATGGGCAAGCGCATCATCACCAATGCCAAATGCCGAAGAGTGAGCGTATGCAATGCACTCGACTGTCTGCTGATTCACGAAAGCAGATTAAGCGACCTCCCTGCCCTCTGCGAAGGTCTCGCAGAAAAACAAACCAAGATTCATGCAGATGCCAGGGCTTACGAAGCTTTAAAGGGTCACTATCCTGACACCTTATTATATAAGGCAGAGGAAAGCGAAGCGAAAATGAAGGAAACAGATACTAACGTGAAGAGCATCTGGAACACAGAATGGCTCAGCATGCAGATGGGTATCAAGACCGTAGCTTCGGAAGATGAAGCACTCGAACATATCGCTACCTACGGAAGCGGTCACAGCGAGAGCATTGTTTCCAATGATGAAGCTGCCCAGAAGAAATTCCAGGCGATGGTAGATGCAGCCTGCGTTTATGTGAATGCTCCAACCAGCTTTACCGATGGCGCACAGTTCGGATTGGGCGCAGAGATTGGCATCAGTACCCAGAAACTCGGAGCCCGCGGACCAATGGCACTTGAAGAAATTACCACCTACAAGTGGCTGATTACAGGAAATGGACAAACAAGGAAGTGAAGAACGAAAAGTGAAGAGTGAAGAATTCAATAGCTTTATATCAGAAATAACAAATAAAAAACGAAATAACAATGAAGACATTCTTTAATGTTGAAGACCTTGGCGACCTGAAAGCAGCGCTCGCCGAGGCACAGGAAGTGAAAGCAAACCGTTTCGGTTATCAGGAGTTGGGCAAGAACAAAACCTTGCTGATGATATTCTTCAATAACAGCCTCCGTACCCGTTTGAGTACCCAGAAGGCTGCGATGAACCTGGGCATGAATGTTATCGTGCTCGATGTAAATGCCGGTGCATGGAAACTGGAGACTGAGCGTGGCGTTATCATGGATGGCGACAAGAGCGAGCACCTGCTTGAGGCAATCCCTGTGATGGGTAGCTTCTGCGATCTTATCGGTGTGCGCAGCTTTGCCGGTCTGAAAGACCGAGAGTATGATTATGCCGAAACCATCGTCAACCAGTTCGTAAAGTACAGCGGTCGCCCAGTCTTCGCTATGGAGACTGCTACCGTTCACCCTCTCCAGGCATTCGCCGACCTCATCACCATCGAGGAGCATAAGAAGGTGGCTCGTCCTAAGGTAGTCCTGACCTGGGCTCCTCATTGCCGTGCCTTGCCTCAAGCTGTACCAAACTCATTCGCCCAGTGGATGAATGCAGCCGATGTAGATTTCGTGGTTACTCACCCAGAGGGCTATGAACTCGACCCTAAGTTCGTGGGCAACGCCAAGGTGGAGTACGACCAGAAGAAGGCGCTGGAAGGTGCAGACTTCGTTTATGCCAAGAACTGGAGCTGTCCGGGCGTGAAAGACCCAGCACAGTATGGTGAGATATTGAGCAAGGATATGAGCTGGACCATCGACGAGGAGCACATGAGCTGGACCAATGACGGTTGCTTCATGCACTGCCTGCCTGTTCGCCGTGGTCTGATTGTAACCGATGATGTCATTGAAAGCAAGAATAGTCTGGTGATTCCAGAGGCAGCCAACCGTGAGATTTCAGCCGAGGTTGTCATCAAGCGCATGCTCGAATCACTTTAAAGCAGGATATAAGAAAGAGATTGAGGGTGTGTCATAAGTTCATGACACACCCTCTTTTTCGCTCTACTCAACATCATCCCATCCCCATTTCTCGGTATTTTCATCTTTTCATCCTGTCTATATTCTTATATCTCATATATTATCCGTACCTTTGCCGGCGAAAAAAGAAAAACAAGATGGACAAATACATAATACTATCACCAGAAGCTAAGGGGACGTTCAACGACCGCTTGAATTTTCTGTATCTGAAACTAGGTAACTATCTCGACACCGAGAAACTGGGAAATCGTACTTTGCAATATTGTAAAGTATTCCTCAGCGACGCCCAGAACCAGATAAGAGAGTTTGAGGAATCACTCCTTTATCAGGAGTATCTTAAGAATACCCATCTTACGGTTGTGGAGCAACCTCCGCTCAACGGGAGCAAGATTTCACTTCTTATCAAGACCACAGACGATAAGACCCCTATCCTGTTCCACAGTCTCCGACTGACAGAGGAAGAAGCGAAGGGAAAGGATTCATACGAACAGACCCGAATGCTATTCGACAAATACCTGCAACTTATCGCCGGTACAGATATGACGATGGAGCGCAACCTGGTAAGAACATGGATATACGTAACTCATATCGATGTAAACTATCAGGGAGTAGTAGAAGCGCGCAATGATGTTTTCGACCAGCAAGGTCTGACGGCAGAAAACCATTATATAGCCAGTACGGGCATCGGCGGAGCAACATCCGTACGTCATGCATCTGTAGCTATCGACTTTCTGACCGTTCCCGGCATCAGGGAAGAAGACAAGCAATATCTTCAGGCACTCAACCATCTGAATCCTACTCACGAATACGGAGTAGCCTTTGAACGGGGAACCAGCCTTTCTCTGCCCCAGAAGAAACAATATTTCATATCAGGAACAGCCAGTATAGACAAACATGGAGCGGTTGTATACGAAGGCGATATAATAAGACAAACCGGCAGATTGCTCGAGAACATCGGTGCTTTATTGAAGGATGGCGATGCGATGATGAACGATATCCAATACTTTATCATCTATCTGCGCGATATCTCAGACTATCATACCGTAGAGCAACTGATGAATCAGTTTTACCCTCAGATACCGCATATCACCGTAGAGGCAAGAGTATGCAGACCAGGCTGGCTGATAGAAATGGAATGCATTGCAGAAAAACAAGAACAGAAATAAATGCTGATAAATGCAGGAATTTACAGCCAAAAGCTCTTCACTCTTCACCTTTTGCCCTGAAACGCCCATAAACAGGGCGTTTCAAGGGGTGAAGAGTTATTGGCGACTCTTCACCCACTCTTCACCACTCTTCACCTAGGCACGAGGCTTCGAGGCGTAAGAAGAAACGCAAATCCGCCGAAACAAAGAGGTGAAGAAAGGTGAAGAGTGGTGAAGAGTAGGTGAAGAGTGCCCGAATACTCTTCACCGCCCGGAATGCCGATAAACACAGGTGATTCCGAGCGAAAGGTGAAGAGTGAAGAGTATTTCTTCGTAAGCTTCGCATAAAAACGAAACAAAGGCATTGGGGAAGGCTGTTCTAGGCGAACAGTCCACTAGCGGCTATAGCGCCAGTAGGCTGTCTGTGGTTTGCCTGTTAACTGTCTGTCGCAAACAGCTTATGAATTACCAATTAGGAGTCTGATTAAAACAGGCAGATAATAACAGTTTCCAACATCATCAAACAGAAAAAGTATTACCTTGCCGCTATTGAGCAGCAAGGTAATTACGTACAGGATTGGCATACATCTCGAGAATTCTTTCTCTCAAGTAAGCTTCATCCTTGTTTGGAAGGTCAATTTTCGCAAGCTGACCAGCCATATATTTTTCAAACTTTGCCTTATCTTCGGCAGTATATTCTGCCTGATGAGCAGTTGAGTTTTCAAGCAAATCAAGAGCCACATAGTTGCCCGGATAGAGACGATAGTTCTTGAATATCTGCTCATCCATGTAGGCGGCTACCTTATTATATATATCCTGCTTAGGCATATCAGGATCAAGACTGTCCAGATAATCATCAAGACATGGAGCTGCATGATAATGCACATGACCCTTATAACCGAAGATACCGGTCTGCATGCTTACCAGATCATCCATAGGTCCCTTCTTCCAATCGGCATTATCGCGCTTCTGCTGGAACTCCTTTGCCTTCAGGAAATCGCATGGATCATATTCGTAACTGATAGAGAGCGGTACGAGATGAAGTTGTTTCAGGCGGTCGATAATGCTGCCCTCACCGCCCATCGACATCATCTGCAGAATACTCTTCTGGGTGCGGTCATTACTGTCCTTGGCCCTACCCTCGCGCTGGGCTATCCAGATGTTCTCGTTCTTCTCCTTGATGGCGAAATGCATATAGTCGGAAAGACGCTTGCTCGACATCAGCATCTGGCGCATGCTCAGGGCACGCTCTACGATAAACGCCTTGTTGACACGTACCAGGTCCTTGACCCAAGGAAGAGAAAGGAGATTATCACCGATAGCTATCTCGCAAGTGGTCTTAAAACCGTTATCGATAAGAAGGACATCGAGGATGGCTGAATCGAGCACGATATCACGGTGATTACTGATGAAAGTATAATTACGGGTATTATCGAGCGATGTACAATCCATCTCGCAGCCTGTTGCTGCCTTCTTCAGAATGCCATGAACAAAATCGTAAGCAAAAGCCAGCTGGAAATCCAGATTGGTCTTACATGCCTTCAACTTCTGGGCAATCATCTCGAAAGGTACTTGTGGATAGAGATAGGCAAGCACTTGTTTAAACTGATCGTTTGAAAGCAAACGGTCGAATACCTCTGGGAGATCTTCAGGCTCCCAAGGACGGATGGTATCAAATTCTTGAGGGATATTCATAATATATACCTATTAATATATATATGGCTCTGCGAAAAAATCGCAGAACCATATATGAGTTTGTTATTCTAGAACTGATTCTCCACGATTTCGCTGAGCACATCCTTGATATCAAGACCTGCTGCACGAACCTGCTGAGGAATGAAACTGGTAACGGTCATACCTGGAGTGGTATTGATCTCCAGCATGTTCACCTTGTCTTTACCATCCTTATCCTTAGAGATGATATAGTCGATACGGATGATACCGTTGGCATGAAGAATGTCGTAGATGCGGGATGTGGTCTTGGCAACCTCTTCTGCAGTCTCTGGAGAGAGACGGGCTGGAGTGATTTCCTGTACCTGACCGTTATACTTGGCATCGTAATCGAAGAACTCGTTGGTGGTAACCACCTCTGTAGCCGGCAGTACAACAGTCTTCTCGGCTGTCTTGTAGATACCCTGTGAAATCTCTGTTCCATCAAGGAATCCCTCAATCATTACCTCATTGCTCTCCATGAAAGCCACACGGAGGGCTGGAGCCAGCTGGTCAGCATTCTTCACCTTGCTCACACCAAAGCTACTGCCGTCAGCAGCAGGCTTTACGAAACAAGGCATACCGATACGCTTGGCAATCTCTTCTTCATCATAAGCTTCACCGCGACGGAGCAAGATACTGTCTGCTACGTTTATACCGAAACCGCGCAGATAATTATTGAGCACATACTTATCAAAAGTCATTGCCTCTACCAGAACACCGCTTGTAGAGTATGGCAGATGGATGAGGTCAAAGTAGCCCTGCATCACACCATTCTCACCAGGCTGTCCGTGGATGGTGATATAAGCATAATCGAAATAGACATGCTTGCCGTTCATAACGAAAGAAAAATCGTTCTTGTCAATCTCGATAGTCTCACCATTATCCAAAGCAACATGCCAGTCGGTGCCCTTCACATCGACGAGATAAATATTGTAGCGCTCTTTATCAAAGAAAGAGTACAAACCCTGTCCTGAGCGCAATGATACGTCGTGCTCAGAAGAATCACCACCACATACGATGGCTATCGTTCTCTTGCTATTTTCCATAATTACTAAATATTTTTGAATGTATCTTGTGTGGTGCCAGCGATGAAGCCGCGCCACTTTTCTATTAATTGTCTAAAATCATTTGGCCACTCACTGTCAAAATCCATCTGCTGCTTGGTTGTAGGATGCACGAAGCCGAGTGTCTTGGCATGGAGAGCCTGACGCGGACAGAGTTTGAAGCAGTTTTGGATAAATGCCTTGTAGCTGCTACTGCGTTGACCTCTCAGAATCTCTGTTCCGCCATACGTTTCGTCCATAAAGAGCGGATGACCGATATGCTTCATGTGAGCACGAATCTGATGGGTACGGCCCGTTTCCAGCACACACTGCACCAAGGTGGTATAACCGAAACGCTCCAACACCTTGTAATGCGTAACCGCCGTCTTGCCTATTCCGCTGTCCGGATCGAAGACCTTCATACGGAGGCGGTTCTTCGGATCACGGCCGATATTGCCTTCTATGCGACCTTCATCTTCTACAATGTTGCCCCAAACGAGCGCATTGTAACTGCGATGGGTAGTCTTGTTGAAGAACTGCTTACCCAGTGCGGTCTTTGCCGTAGGAGTCTTTGCCACAACGAGCAATCCGCTGGTATCTTTATCGATGCGATGCACCAAGCCCACTTCCGGATCATTGGCATCAAACTCAGGCATATCCCTTAAATGCCAGGCTACCGCCTGAATCAAGGTTCCATGAAAGTTGCCCGCACCCGGATGCACCACCATACCTGCTTCCTTGTTGACCACCATCAGCTGGTCGTCTTCATAAACCACATTGATAGCGATTTCTTCAGGTTTGATACTCGTTTCATGACGAGGACGGTCGAGCATCAGAGTAACCAGATCATTAGGGCGCACCTTATAGTTGCTCTTTACCGGTTTACCATTGACATGGATGAATCCGGCATCAGCAGCCTGCTGAATGCGGTTACGGCTCTGATAGGCCATCTTATCAGCCAGGTACTTATCGATACGCACCGGTTCCTGGTTGGCATCCACCTGCACCTTCCAGTGCTCATAGAGTTCATCTCCTCCTTCACCAGAAGCAGCGTTTCCTTCCTCCATCTGGAGTTCATCATCCAGTTCGTCCATATCTCCTGCATCATCAAACCCGAAGTCATCCTCTACAGGAGCATATACCTTATTATATATATAATTCAGAATTTCCACTCTTAATTATCAATTATTAATTATCAATTATTCATTTGTTCACTCCACCACTTCCTTCTGGTGGTGCTCATGCGAAGGAGCAGGCTCTGTGGCTTCCGTACCAGGAACCACCTCGAAGTTGTCTTCATGAGTTTCTCCGCTCATGTCACCTTCGCCTTCCATCACATCTTCTTCGCCGTGATAAACCGGATCTACCACATCGATAGAATCATCAACGCTCCGTTTACCATTGCCAACCTGTATGACAAGCACATCATCGATAGAAACCTTATCACCGGCTACAACATGCTTACCCTTAACGAGGATACCATAAACCCAATCCTCTTCGCCAGGAATATATTCAGGTGTACCCAGTTTGAATCCCATAGCAGTAAGTTTAGCCATTGCCTCTCGCAACGAACTGTTGTCAATGACATCAGGAATGGTGATACGTGGAGAATGATCAGAATTGATGGTAACATAGATAACATGTCCCGACTTTACCACTTCTCCGAAAACCGGAGTCTGCTCCAGAATGACATCAGGCGGCAAAGAGCGGACATATCCCGTATCCGTTACAACAATTTCCAATCCCGCATCGTCGAGGATATGTGTAGCATCATCGATATTCTTATATCGAATATCCGGCACACGGATGGCCTCACCATGATGGGTATAGATATCGATGCCATACTTGACACCGACACAGAGCAACACCAGTACCAGAATCATGGCACCGATATTCCCCCAAAGGTACTTACTCTTAAACTTATTTATAAACTCTGATGAAGTCATATATTATTTTTTGGTGCAAAGATACAAGTATTTGGGGGAAGAACAAAATAAAAAGGAAAGTTTTTGCACTCTTACCACCTAATTTTATGATATAAAAACAAAACATCTTTGTTCCCAAAAGAGCAATCTCTGAAAAGAAAGGGGCGTTATAAACAACAAAAGCAGCAAAGAATACATCCTTGCTGCTTTTAATGTCATCGTCAACAGACGAATCTTTCCTCGGAATTACTTTCCGTGGTGCTCGTCAGATACAGTTAACTTCTTACGGCCATGAGCACGGCGAGAAGCCAATACGCGACGACCATTCTTTGTTGCCATACGCTCACGGAAACCATGCTTGTTTACGCGACGACGATTGTGAGGCTGAAATGTTCTTTTCATTTTTCTTATTTATTTTTTAATTAATATTCTTCACAAAAGTGCAAAACACGCCCTTTTTGGGCTGCAAAATTACGCATATTTTCTGAAATAACCAAGAAAACTACCAAATTTAGCTTAAATATTTATGTTTTTTTCGATATTTCCTTTGATTTTTCATGTTTTTGCCGTAACTTTGCACTCGATTTTGAGATTATTGTAATAACATTCAAGATAAACAAGAAATGATTAATTCACAGGAAATTAAGATTGGTACTTGCATCCGCATGGATGGCAAAGTATGGGTTTGCATCGACTTTCAGCACAGAAAGCCAGGTAAAGGTAACACCGTAATGAACACAAAATTGAAGAATGTTGCCGACGGTCGTGTATTGGAACGTACATTCCAGGTAGGTTTCAAATTGGAGGATGTTCGCGTTGAGCGCCGTCCTTACCAGTACCTCTACGAGGACGCTACTGGTTGCATCTTCATGAACCAGGAGACTTTCGAGCAGGTGCCTATCGCTAAGGAGAACGTTACTGGTGGCCAGTACATGAAGGAGGGTGACGTTGTTGAGGTGGTTACTGATACAACTGATGGTACTATCCTCTTGGCTGAAATGCCAGTGAAGACTACTTTGAAGATTACTCACTCTGAGCCAGGTGTAAAGGGTAATACTGCTACCAACGCTACAAAGCCTGCTACATTGGAGACTGGTGCTGAGGTTCGTGTTCCTTTGTTCGTCAACGAAGGCGAGACTATCCAGATCGACACCCGTGACGGTAGCTACCTCGGTCGTGTAAGCGAGTAATACATCCTCCAACAGGAAGATTGTGCTCTTATTGAGTAAAACTAACCCTTAATAGTAAGAAGAATGAAATATTCCATCATAGTACCTGTATTTAATCGTCCTGACGAAGTGGACGAACTTTTAGAGAGTCTGACTCATCAATCAGAGAAAGACTTCGAAGTTGTCATCGTTGAGGATGGCTCACAGACTCCCTGCGAGGAGTTGTGCAAACGATATGAGCACATGATGGATATACATTATTACTATAAGGAGAACTCTGGTCCGGGCCAGAGTCGCAACTATGGTGCCGAGCGCGCCAAAGGTGAGTATCTTCTGATACTCGATAGCGACGTGGTCTTGCCAGAAGGTTATCTGAAGGCTGTAAGTGATGAGTTGAGCCGTGAGCCAGCCGATGCTTTCGGCGGTCCCGACAAGGCGCACTCATCATTTACAGATACTCAGAAAGCCATTTCTTATTCCATGACTTCTTTCTTTACCACCGGTGGTATCCGTGGCGGAAAGAAGAAGATGGATAAGTTCTATCCCCGTTCATTCAACATGGGCATCCGCAGGGATGTTTATCTCAGGTTGAATGGCTTTTCCAATATGCGTTTCGGTGAGGACATTGATTTCTCTATCCGTATCTTCAAGGCAGGCTGCCGTTGCCGTCTGTTCCCTGAAGCATGGGTATGGCATAAGCGCCGCACCGATTTCCGCAAGTTCTGGCGACAGGTCTACAACAGTGGCATCGCCCGCATCAATCTCTACAAGAAATATCCAGAGAGTCTCAAACTCGTGCATCTCCTTCCTATGGTCTTCACCGTGGGCGTAATAGGCACGCTGCTTCTGCTCTTCTTCGGCTTCCTGCCATACATGCTTGGCACCGTTCACGTATTCCCAACCTTGGGCAATGCGATGGCAGCATTGGGCTGCATCGGTCTCGCCGGCATCATTCTCTATACCATCGCACTGTTTATCGACAGCAGCAGAGAGAATCACAGCGTGAAGATAGGCTTGCTGAGTATTCGCGCTGCCTTCACACAGCTGATGGGTTACGGATGCGGATTCCTTTCTGCATGGTGGAAGAGATGCGTACTGAGACAGAGCGAATTCTGCGCATACAACAAGACTTTCTACAAATAAGACTTCCCCGCCAAAAGAGAAGCCAATAATAATCTACTAATCAGTTATTATTATGGCAGAGAAACTAACCATTGCCAATTGGGCAGAAGAAGACAAGCCCCGCGAGAAACTGGAGCGCTTGGGTGCCTCAGCTTTATCCAATGCCGAGCTCTTAGGTATTCTTATTGGTTCGGGATCTACTGACGAAAGTGCCGTAGACCTGATGAAACGCATTCTGAAGGATTGCGACAACAACCTGAACCAACTAGGAAAGAAGTCCATCAGAGAACTGACGCAATATAAAGGAATGGGACCCGCCAAAGCCATCACCATCCTTGCAGCCTGCGAACTGGGCAAGCGCCGCGCTCTCGATAAGATTGGCACACGCCCCGACTTAGGCTCATCCCTTGCCATCTACAACTATATGCTTCCGAAGATGCAGGATTTAGATACAGAGGAAGCATGGCTCCTGATGATGAACCAGAACTTCAAGCTCATCAAAGCGAGCTGCATCTCAAAAGGCGGCATTACAGAAACGGCAACCGACATCCGGCTCATCATCAAAGAAGCGGTGCTCAACAACGCTACCATTATCGCCTTCTGCCACAATCATCCCAGCAACAATCCTCAGCCAAGCAAAGCCGATGATGTACTTACCCAGAAGATAGCCAAAGCCTGCGAAATCATGCGCCTCTTCTTTATGGACCATGTCATCATAACCGATGGTGCCTTTTATTCATATCACGATAAAGGTAAATTGTAGTCTATTTGGGGTATATTAGACCTTCTGCAAGAAAAAAACTGCTTTTCTTTTTGTTTTGTCTGCAATAATTATTATCTTTGTAGGCAAAAACAAAGATTATTATGACACAAGAAGAAAAGACAAAGATAGAAGAAAAGATCGTAGATGTGCTTAAGACCGTTTACGACCCAGAGATTCCTGTCAACATCTGGGACCTCGGTATGATTTATAAAATAGATGTGAAGGACGATGCCACCGTAGATCTCGATATGACCTTCACAGCCCCTTCATGCCCTGCTGCCGACTTCATTCTGGAGGATGTAAGAAGCAAGGTAGACAGCGTGGAAGGCGTAAAATCTGCCAATGTGAACCTTGTATTCGAACCGGCTTGGGATCAGAGTATGATGAGCGAGGAAGCTCGCGTAGAACTCGGCTTTGAATAAAGACAAAGCCGTTGGATTCTTCACTCTTCATTCTTCACTATTCATTTAAAAAGAATCGCTTATGAAAAATGTATATTTCCTCTCAGATGCGCACCTTGGCTCATTAGCCATTCCGCATGCCCGCATGCAAGAACGCCGCCTGGTCCGTTTCCTGGACAGCATCAAGACGAAGGCTGCGGCAGTTTATCTTCTGGGTGACATGTTTGACTTCTGGAACGAATATAAATATGTCGTACCAAAAGGCTATACACGCTTCTTAGGTAAGCTCTCGGAGTTGACCGATATGGGAGTGGAAGTACATTTCTTTACGGGTAACCACGACCTCTGGACCTATGGCTACCTGGAGGAAGAGTGTGGCGTTACCGTACATTACAAGCCTCAGACCATAGAGATATATGACAAAGTATTCTATCTGGCACATGGAGACGGACTGGGTGACCCAGACAAGAAATTCAAGTTCTTGAAAAGAATGTTCCAGAACCAGACCTGCCAACGCCTCCTTAATGCGATTCATCCTCGCTGGGGAATGGCTTTGGGGCTGAACTGGGCTAAGCATAGCCGACTGAAACGTGCTGACGGAAAGGAAGAGCCTTATATGGGCGAAAAGAAGGAGTTTCTGGTGCGCTTTGCCAAACAGTATATGCAAGGCCACAAGGATATAGATTACTTCATGTTCGGCCATCGCCACATCGAACTGGATCTGATGTTGAGCAAAAAGACCCGACTGATGATTCTTGGCGACTGGATATGGCAGTTCACCTATGCCGTGTTTGATGGCGAACACATGTTTATGGAAGAATATGTGGAAGGCGAAAGCCAACCATAAATATAATTTATAGTTGATAGTTAATAGTTTATAGGACAATCTTGCTTAAAGAGGTTCCTGCTATAAACTATTAACTATCAACTATAAACTATCGCTGTATGCGTCCTCCCGAAGAAGTCATGTTATTGATGATTTCCTCTTCTGTAACCAGATTCTGATCACCCGGAACCGTATTTTTTATCGCGCTTGCTGACAGTGAGAAATCCAGGCAATACTGGTTCTTGTCGCCCCACTTCTGATGGGCATGAATATAGGCAGCAATAAAGGCATCACCTACACCCATCGGGTCAACAATCGGCTCAATATCATAGATTCTTGTAGTATAGAGCTGATCTTCCACTGCATCATAGAGCAAGCCGCTCAAGGTATGATGACTGCTGGCAATCTGATTTCTTACCGCCATCACCATCTTCTTACACTTAGGGAAGAGCTGATGCATCTTGCGGAAATACTCCAAATAAGCCTCCTTGTCAATCTCGTAGTCTGCATCCAAAGCCTCGAAAGGAATATGAGGCACACCGCTGGCTACCTCCCACTCATTCTGGTCACCAAAGATGATGTCGCTATACTGCATCATCTGGAATAGCACGTCATGAGGTTCCAGACCATATCCCCAGAGATTCTTACGGTAATTGATGTCGCAGGCAATGGTCAACCCGTCAGAAACAGCAAGTTTGATGGCATCCATAGTTGACTCCATCGCATCGCGGCTGATAGCACAGGTAATGCCGGAACAATGGAATACGGCAGCATCAGCCAGCACCTTTTCCCATTTCACCATTCCGCGCTTCAGCGTATAGAAAGAAGAATTCTTGCGGTCGTAAACCACACGGGAATTGCGCATTGCTACTGCCTCTTCGAAATAATAAGTTCCGAGACGTTCGCCGCCACGCACAACATGAGAAACATTCAGACCGTACTCTCTGAGATGCATCAACGCCGCCTCACCCATCTCACCGTATGGCACACGGGTTACATACTCTACATTATCGCCTAAATAAGCCAAAGAGATGGCTGCATTAGCCTCACTGCCACCATAATTGCCAAACATATGATGTCCCTGAAATAGACGTTGATAACCAGGCTTAGAAATCCTAAGCAATATTTCTCCGAAAGTTACAATCTTTGTTTTCATAATTCTAAAAATTTAAAAAGGTGAAGACCATTCACTTATGTTTCTAGTCTTCACCTTATTATATATAGCGTATGATTACTTGTTAGCAACCAACTCCATTGTATCGCGAGCGATAACAATCTCCTCGTCGGTAGGAACTACTACTACCTTCACCTTACTGTCGTCAGTAGAGATGATAGCTTCCTCACCACGAACTTTGTCATTTACTTCCTTGTTAATCTTGATGCCAAGATACTCCAGGTTCTTGCAAGAATCCTCGCGGAGGTCGGTCTGGTTCTCACCAACACCTGCTGTGAATACGATAGCGTCAACGCCACCCATAGCAGCTGTGTAAGCACCGATGTACTTCTTAATGCGATACTCATACATACGGAGAGCCAACTGAGCCTTCTCGTTGCCCTCGTTAGCTGCCTTTTCGATGTCGCGCATATCAGAAGAAATACCTGTAATACCGAGCACACCACTCTTCTTGTTCAGGAAGTCAGCCATCTCCTGTGGCTTCATATTCAACTTCTCCATCAAGTAGGTAACGGCAGAAGCATCGATGTCACCACAACGTGAACCCATCATCAGACCTGCCAATGGAGTCAAGCCCATTGAAGTATCCAATACCTTACCATTCAATACAGCAGCTACAGAGCCACCGTTACCGATGTGGCAAGTGATAATCTTAGAGTTGTTCTGGTCGAGACCGAGAATCTCGCATACACGCTTAGAAACATAACGGTGAGATGTTCCGTGGAAACCATAACGGCGTACGTGATACTTCTCGTACAACTCGTAAGGAATTGCATAGAGGTAAGCGTAGTCAGGCATTGTGCTGTGGAATGCGTTGTCGAATACGCAAACCTGAGGAGTGCCAGGCATCAATGAGTCTACGGCACGGATACCCTTCAGGTGACCTGCGTTGTGAACAGGAGCGAGGTCGCAAAGTTCCTCGATACCATCCTCTACGCTCTTGTCAACGATAACGCTCTCCTTGAACTTGTCACCACCCTGTACGACACGGTGTCCTACAGCATCGATTTCTTTCAAATCCTTGATAGCGCCGATTTCCGGGTCGAGCAAGCACTTGAACACGAAGTTCACACCTTCCTTGTGGTCAGGCATGTCGTGCATGATCTGCTTCTTCTCGCCGTTAGGCAATTTCACCTTGATGAAAGCGTTATCAAGACCGATACGCTCTACACCACCCTGTGCCAATACAGACTCATCGTCCATATTATATAATTTGTACTTGATAGATGAACTACCACAGTTCAGAACCAATACTTTCATAATGTTAAATGTTGAATGTTAAATGTTGAATGTTGAATTAAGCCTTCTTAGCGTCCTGTGCCTGGCAAGCTGTGATAGCTACCATGTAGTAGATGTCATCTACAGAGCAACCACGAGAAAGATCGTTAACAGGACGGGCAATACCCTGGAGGATAGGACCGATAGCGATGGCACCACCCAAGCGCTGAACGAGCTTGTAGCCGATGTTACCAACCTCGAGGTTTGGAACTACCAAAACGTTAGCCTTACCAGCTACGTCAGAACCTGGAGCCTTCTTGGCAGCTACCTCAGGAACGAGGGCTGCATCTGCCTGAAGCTCACCGTCGAGGTGAAGCTCTGGGAACTTCTCCTTAGCGATAGCAACAGCATCCTTCACCTTGTCGATTATATAAACACTCTTGCCAGTCTCCTTGTTGATAGCATCCTTTGCGCTACCCATTGTTGAGAAGCTCAACATGGCAATCTGTGGATCAGTAATACCTGCCACTGACTGAGCTGTATGAGCTGTAGTATAGGCAATCTGAGCAAGCTGGTCTGCTGTAGGGTTTGGAGTTACAGCAACGTCACCCATTACTACAATGCCATCCTGACCATACTGCTTCTGGTCTGTGATGAGCAACATAGCACCACTTACGCAAGTGATACCTGGAGTGCACTTGATGATCTGAAGAGCTGGACGAAGTGTATCGCCAGTAGTGCTCAATGCACCAGAAATCTGACCGTCAGCGCCCTCAGTCTTGATAATCATACAACCGAGATAGAGGTTGTTCTTAGTTACGAGTTCACGAGCCTGCTCTACGGTCATGCCCTTCTTCTTACGAAGTTCAGCGAGCTTCTCAGCATACTCCTCAGACTTAGGGTTGTTTTGTGGATCAACGATAGTAGCCTTGTCGATGTTGTTAAGACCCCACTGAGCAGCGAGATTCTTAATATTGGCAGGGTTACCGATGAGGATGATGTCTGCGAGATCATCAGCCAAAACTTTATCGGCTGCTTTCAATGTACGCTCCTCTTCTGCTTCAGGGAGCACGATGCGCTGCTTGTCAGCTTTAGCGCGAGCTACGATTTGCTGTAATAAATCCATTTTACTTTTTAATATTTTATATATTTTGTTGTTTCCTAAGTAGATCTGTCAAAGTGTTAGGCGATGTTATCTTGTTTTTCGCCTTTTTGCCACATCGACTTTGCAAAAGTACACATTTTCTTTGAAATAGCAGCGATTAAAATGTGTAAAAAAAGCTAAATCGGGAGATTATTCATATCGTAAAGGTTTACGTAGTAGGAAAAGTGATGAATTCTTCACTGTTCGTTCTTCACTCTTCACTTTACTTATATCATCTCCAGAGTAAGGATGCTTTCCAGTTCCTCGGCAGAGAGTCGGAGTTTGAACTCGCCCTTGATGGCCACGCTGATTCGTCCGGTCTCCTCAGATACAATGACGGCGATGGCATCACTGCTCTGTGATATTCCGAGAGCGGCACGATGGCGGAGTCCCAGTTCCTTCGGAATATCGAGGTTATGACTCACAGGCAGAATACATCCGGCTGCCATGATGCGCTTATTGCTCACCACCATGGCTCCATCATGAAGCGGCGAGTTCTTGAAGAAGATGTTCTCTATCAGCCGCTGGTTAATCTTGGCGTCTATCTCCTCACCCGTATCCATGATGTCCTTCAGTGGAACGCCTCGCTCGATAACGATAAGAGCACCTACGTATTTCTTCGCCATACTCATACACGCCATCACAATCGGCATGATGGTCTCCTTGTTAGCCTCCTTCTGGCTCTCCTTGCTGGAGTGGAAGAAGCGAACCAGCCGGCGCATACCTTTCTGCGAACCTATCTCATAGAGGAATCTACGGATATCCTCCTGAAAGATGACGATGAGGGCAATAACTCCCACGCTCACCAGTTTATCCAGGATAGAACCCAGCAGGCGCATTTCCAGTATCTGACTCACAAAGAGCCAGATAAGCACGAAGAGCATGATGCCCACGAAGATGTTCAGTGAGCGCGATTCCTTCATCAGACGATAAACATAGAACAGCAGCGAGGCTACCAGGAGAATATCGAGAAAGTCTTTGATACCAAATTCTATCATGTGCGTCCCTCCTTCATTGCTTCTATTATCTTCACAGCCTCAGCAGCTTCTTTCACATCGTGCACTCTGAGGATGCTGGCGCCCTTCATCAGAGCGATGGTGTCGAGCACGGAAGTTCCATTGAGCGATGTCGTAGCATCTCCACCCAGCAGTTTATATATCATACTCTTGCGGGAGATACCTACAAGCACAGGAAGTTCCAGTACGTTCAACTTCTCCATCTCATTATAAATCTGATAATTCTGGATGAGATTCTTGCCGAAGCCGAAGCCCGGGTCGAGGATGATATCCTTGGCTCCCAAGTCGCGCAACTGCTGCACCTCTCTGGCAAAGCCCTTCATCATCGTTTCGAGCGTAGGCTGTACCGACATTAATATATAAGGTACCTTCAGTTCGCCCACCACACGGAACATTTCTGGATAGTCCTCCTGTCTCTGCTCCAGCGGCACATTGGCGATGCCTGTGATTCCACCTTCTGAGACATCATTGATGATGTCAGCTCCCCACTCCTCGATACACTTGCGTGCCAAGGTTGGGCGATAGGTATCTACGGAGACGGCAGCATCCGGTTGCTCCCTACGAACGATGTCGAGAGCGAACTTCAGGCGTCTTCCCTCCTCCTCTTCCGATACTTCATCGGCACCGGGACGGGTGGAGAAAGCGCCTACATCAATGATACTTCCACCTTCTTCTATAATCTGATTAGCTCTCTGAGCTATCTCCATTTCTGTCTGTTTTCTACTGCCAGAGTAGAAACTGTCGGGCGTAACGTTCAGGATGCCCATCACCTGAGGGGTACTCAAATCCATCAAGCGCCCCTTGATATTGATCGTATATTCCATCGGATTATAACTCCTTAAGCCACTTTTTACCTGGCTTTGTGTAAGTCCAGGCAAGAAAGCTTCCACCTATGATTGTTCCAACCACAAAGAAAAACAATAGTCCATTGTAAACTTCCATAGCTTAATATTTTACAAATCTTTCAACCATTTTTCGCCTGGTTTTGTATATAACCAAGCTAAAAAACTTCCACCGACGATACAGCAAATCAGAAAAAATAATGCTAAATAACTCATATAATCAATATTTTAAAATTTTATTAGCTATACCTGCAAAAACAGCTGTAGCCAAAACACCAAAAATTAATACAGAGACATCACCGACCGTAGCTTCACCTTTCAGCAACGGCAAGAAACCTCCTACCCCAGTCCCCGTAAAAGTCAACTGGGATAAACTGAAGAAATAGCCACCAAGCTTTTCCTTCCTCACTTTCACTTTTTCTCTTTCATCTCTGATGCCCATTCCGACCTCACTTTCTAAAGATTCATCGAATATTTCCGCAAAAATAGAAAGAATATTCGAGATTACCATCATTTTTTGGGAAAATTGTTTGTTATGTCCATAATTTAGATTACTTTTGCACCCAAAATAACAGTTATAGACTATGGATATTTCAGAACTCTATCAGATTTACCAAGCGCACCCAGTGATTACCACTGACAGCCGCGACTGCCCAGAGGGCAGCATCTTCCTGGCTTTGAAGGGCGCATCGTTTGATGGCAACAAGTTTGCCGACATGGCTTTGGAGAAAGGCTGTGCCTATGTGATTGTTGATGAAAAAGAGTATGCCAAGGAGGGAGACGAGCGCTACATCCTCGTAGAGGATTGCCTCACCACCTTCAAGGAATTAGCACGTGAGCATCGCCGCCACTTCGATATTCCTGTAGTAGGAATCACCGGAACCAACGGCAAGACCACCACCAAGGAACTCGTCTCTGCTGTTCTCGGCGAGAAGTTCAACGTGATGTTCACCCAGGGCAACTTCAATAATGACGTAGGCGTACCAAAGACGCTCTTCCGTCTCTCTCCGGAAAACGAGATTGCCGTTGTAGAGATGGGTGCTTCCCATCCTGGTGACATCCGAAAACTCGTGGAATACGTGGAGCCAACCTGCGGTATGATTACCAACGTAGGCCGTGCCCACCTGCAGGGATTCGGCAGTTTCAAAGGCGTGAAGAAGACCAAGGGAGAGCTCTATGATTACCTCGCAGCCAACGATGCCCTCGTCTTCATCAATGCAGACAACGAGCATCTGATGCAGATGGCCGAGCAGCGCAACATCAACCGTCTCATCACCTACGGCAAGGATGGAAACTGCGATGTATGGGGAGAAGTCATCTCCTGCGCTCCTTTCCTGAAGTTCCGCTGGCGCACCGAGAGTTTCGACTGGCATGAGGTTCAGACTCATCTCATCGGCTCTTACAATATCGACAACATGCTTGCCGCCATCACCATCGGTCTTCATTTCGATGTGAAGCCTCAGCAGATAGATCATGCCCTGGAGAACTACATCCCAAGCAACAACCGTTCGCAGCTGGAAGAGACGGCGCACAATAAGCTGGTGGTAGATGCCTACAATGCCAACCCATCGAGTATGGCTGCCGCCATCGAGAACTTCCGCGTGATGGATGTGCCTCATAAGATGGCGATTCTCGGACAGATGGGCGAACTCGGCGAAGTGAGCCACGAGGAGCACCAGAAGGTAGTAGACCAGTTGCAGGCAGCCGGTCTGGAGAATGTATGGCTGGTGGGCGATGAGTTCAAGGATATTCCATGCAGCTACCGCAAGTTCCAGAATGTAGAGGAAGTGAAGGAAGCGCTCAAGGCGAACCAGCCTCACGACCATTACATCCTCATCAAGGGCAGCAACAGCGTGAAGCTCTTCCAGCTTCCGGAGCTGTTGTAAGAAGAACTTTCAGAATGAGTAAAACTATAAAAGCAAAAAGCCTTGCGGGATTCCGTAAGGCTTTTTGCTTTATGATATGGATTCTGCAAATAGAATCCTGAATTTTACTTCTTGCACATATCCAGGAAATACTTATGAATTTCCAGGCTTTCGTTCAGTTCAGGATGAAAGGCGGTAACGAGCTGGTTACCCTGGCGGGCAGCCACAATCTTGCCATCTACTTCAGCAAGAACCTCAGCATCACCCCACACCTCTTTAATATAAGGAGCACGGATGAATGTCATTGGGATGTTACCCTCGATGCCCTTCATCGGAGCCTCGATGTAGAAACTGCCCAACTGGCGACCGTAGGCATTTCTCAAAGCCGTGATGTCCATCGAAGCAATGCGCTGACTAGGCTCGCCCTCAATCTTCTTGGCAAGAAGAATCAATCCGGCACAGGTTCCATAAACAGGCAAGCCGGCAGCAATCGCCTCCTTCACAGGCTCCATCAATCCCAGTTCATTCAAGAGTTTCGCCTGAGTGGTACTCTCACCGCCTGGAATAATCAAGCCATCCTTAGGCTGGTCCCAATCCTTCAACTGGCGAACCTCAAAACTATCCACGCCCAACTGAGCCAACTTCTGTCTGTGCTCAGCAAAAGCGCCTTGTAAAGCTAATACTGCTATTCTCATAACATACTTATCTAATATAAAAGCCCCTTCTTGTTCAGGAGGGGCCTTTATCTGTTATCTCATTTATTATTATTTACCTCTTTCAGCCATGAGCAAAGCAATCTCCTGCTCATTGATACCTACCATTGCCTCACCGAGGTCCTCGCTCAACTCTGCCAACATCTTAGGATCATTGTAGTTGGTAACAGCCTTCACGATAGCCTGGGCACGCTTAGCAGGATTACCGCTCTTGAAGATACCAGAACCTACGAATACACCCTCGGCACCGAGCTGCATCATCAGGGCAGCATCAGCTGGAGTAGCCACACCACCGGCAGCGAAGTTAACCACTGGCAACTTACCGTTCTCGTGAACATACTTCACCAGGTCGTAAGGAGCCTGCAACTGCTTGGCTGCCTCGTAAAGTTCATCCTCGCTCATAGAAACCAGGCGGCGGATTTCGCTCTGCATCATACGCATGTGGGTAACAGCCTGAACCACATCACCTGTTCCTGGCTCACCCTTGGTACGGATCATGGTAGCACCCTCAGCAATACGGCGGAGCGCCTCGCCCAGGTTCTTGGCACCACAAACGAATGGCACGTCGAACTGAGTCTTGTCGATGTGATAAACGTTATCTGCAGGAGAGAGCACCTCGCTCTCGTCAATATAGTCGATTTCGATAGCCTGAAGAATCTGAGCCTCAGCGAAGTGACCGATGCGGCACTTAGCCATTACAGGGATAGAAACAGCCTCCTGAATACCCTTGATCATCTTAGGGTCGCTCATACGTGAAACACCACCTGCTGCACGGATATCAGCTGGAATACGTTCCAGCGCCATTACTGCGCATGCACCTGCTGCCTCTGCGATTTTTGCCTGTTCTGGAGTTGTTACGTCCATAATCACACCACCCTTGAGCATCTGAGCCAAGTTGCGGTTCAATTCTTGTCTATTTTCTGCCATAATTCTTATATTTTTATTCAATTACGGCTGCAAAGGAAACATTTTTCGGCGAAATAGCAGAAAAATGTTCCATTTTCTGCAAACATTGAGTCATTTTGTATAAAGAGAGATTCGCAAATATATAAGAGATATTCCTGAATATATAAAGCAGTACACAGATAGAAAAGATTTCTCTTCCACGCAGATAACGGACAATCTCTTTTCAGCTCAGGAGAGATTATTTATCCACGGACGATCTTTCCTGAGTAGAAAATTGTTAAACAATAATAATTTAAGGCTGTTTATCTTCTAAGCATCTTTATTTTTCGTATCTTTGCGAAAAGTTTCGTTACGAAAAATTTCGATTATGGAAAATCCGTTTAAATTTGGCTCATTAGTTGATGCCCCATACTTTACAGACAGAGTTAAAGAACTGGACTACATTGTACAGTTTCTCAAGAGCGAGAACCATCTCGTTCTTATGTCACCACGACGTTTTGGCAAATCAAGCCTCGTTAAAAAGGCTGTTGCCCAAACCCAGCGACCATACCTATGGCTCAATATGCAAGCCGTGCTCAGCAAAGAAGACTTTGCGGCAAAGCTTCTGAAGGAACTGCTCAATCAATTCAAACTGGAAAAGATAAAGCACTATCTTCGTAACTTCCGCATCATTCCTTCTATCAACATGAACCCGATGACAGACGAGCTATCGGTTTCATTCCAACCATCAACCGACAATGGAACAACCGCAATAGAAGATGTCTTAAATACAATTCAGAAGGTATCTACACCTCAAAACAAACTGATTGTTGTCCTGGACGAGTTTCAAAGCATCCTGGAAATCGATAAAAACATGGACAAGCAGCTCCGTTCTATCATGCAGGAACAGACAGGCATCAATTACATCTTTCTGGGCAGTCAGGAATCGATGATGACTGATATCTTTGAACGGGTGAAATCGCCATTCTATCATTTTGGAATGCTGATGAGACTCAACAAGATCCCATACGAAGATTTCAAGTCATATATTACAGACAGATTAGGAGATGTAGCAGAGCAGGCTGCTCATATTGCAGACGAGATACTAGCCTTTACAAGTTGCCATCCATACTACACGCAACAGCTTTCATTCGCAGTTTGGAATAACCTGGTAGCTGGTAAATACGAGGATGTACTCCAACTCGCCATAGAAGACATCATAACGACTCATGATTTAGACTACGAACGTTTATGGCTGAATTTCAATAAGACAGACAAGTATGTTATGGTCAGTATCTGCGAGGGCAACAATCCTGCACAAGACAGGAACCAACCTACCAGCACAATGACAAGTGCTTTATTGCGTTTAAGCAAGAAAGGCTACATCATCCGAAGTGACAGATATGAAATAGAAGACCCATTCTTCAGGAAATGGATACTCAAGAACATGATTGAGTAAGATTATATACAGAGAAATCGCCAGCAAAGCTTTTTTACAGCTTTGCTGGCGATTCTGCAAGAGAGATTTATCTATGTGTTAACAAAACAAACTCGCTCCAAATTGGACTTTGATTGGATATCAAGAAGTTTCAACTTTATATTATCTGATTTTTTTCTTTTTATTCCATATCAAACGCCTTTTAGTTTTATTAGAAAACCAAAGAAAAGTCTATTCTTCCGGAATACCAAGTCTCTTCATTTCTACCTCTGCTGAAGTTTGATTCTCTCTTTCTTTTATCTTATGGAAACGATATGTTAACGTCAATCCTACTTTTCGAGTTTCATACTTTGTATTAAAACTAGATTTAACATTATAAATCTGCCTACAAGCACGATTTCTATCTCCATTAAAAATATCATACCCATCTAATGATAACCGCAATCTATCGTTCAAGAAAGATTTTTTGATACTCAAATTGACAGAAGAAGATGATTTTACATTTATCGACTCCATGTATCCACCCCAAACTTGTTGCCAAGACAGAGAGAGCAGGAAATGCTTAGGAAGCTTGAAATCATTATCAAAATTAAGAATTGTCGACGGATGTCCATCATGAAATGTTGTTCCATCAATACCCAGATAATGCATAATTGACTTCTGAAAGAATCCCGTCAACGATGCAGTATAGCATTTATAGGTATTACGCCAATTCAACATCGCCGACAAAGCTTGACGATGCGACAAATTATTTTGTGACGAAACCGTTATAGCTGAGTTACCTTCCAAAGAATAAATCACCGGCAATAATGGACGATAAACATAATCATAATTTAATGTAAGAAACAAAGACTTATACATCAACAGATAAGACAAGCCATGAGTGATGGCAGTCTTCAACTGGCTATTACCCTTAGATTGCTCATAACGGTTCACATACGTCACATTATCATTCATATCTGCATAATTAGCACGCTCTGTTCCTACCGAATAGCTAAGATTCTGCACCAACAATCCATGACTATAGCTTAGGGTTACCGATGGCAAGAATGTATTATCACTATGCGCCTCTATCACAGACGCCTTTTCATTCTTCCGACGAGAATATAGATTCTGATAACGTATTCCTGTACTTAAAGAAAAGTCCCCCAAAGGTAATTCGTAGTTGATAAATACAGCATTTTTAACTTCCTTATTCTCAAAGCGGCCATCGAACTTCAACCGTTCATAATCTATCTTGTCTATTCCCTCACTATAGCTGAAATCATATCCCATACCCAAAGTGCCCCACTTTCCAAAATCATGGGTAGCATGGAAATTAGAAGCCAGGACATTCCATTTAGAATGTCCCATATATGAAACCTCAGAACTCGTATCTATATGATTTTCCTTTAAAGCAGAATTAGTGTTCGATGCTTTAGAAATATAATCCATCACTACACTCACGTGCCAGGCATGATTCAAACTTGCATCATAATATATATTGACATGATGCGTAAGGAGGTTGTTTTTGGATTTATTCTTATCAAAGAGATAATATGCAGGTCCTGCATTTGGCACTACACTAAATGTATCCCGAGTCTCAACCTTTCCATCCGTGTACATTCCACTATAAAGCATTCCTAGTTCTGATTTATCAGACAGATGATAAGTCATACCAGCAGAATAAGTATGACTACCGGAATGCGTTAAGCTTTCAATATGTTGCATTTTATTCCAAATGGTATCTGCTAATACCTGTTTATCATAATCAGAACTTTCGGAAGCATTATTTCTCCTATAGTAATACTTACCATACAAATCAAATTTTCCAGAATTGTATGTTGAAGAGAAACCTGTTTTATGAGCCAAATGCTTTGCCTGAGTGATATTTCCAATGGCATTAAAAGCCACACCATCTCCTAAAATCTTAGTTTTTATACCAATCACAGGTGAACCCGATGTGTCATAATCCGCCCCAGGCATAGCAACGATTTTTAAAGATTTGATTTGATCAACTGGTAAGTTATCGATAAGACTTTGATCTCTCACCTTACGCCCGTTTAAATAATAGACCGGGGCTCCCTTACCCAACACATTGAACGAATTCCCTACATGTAAGACACCAGGAACCTTACCAATCAGTTCATATATATCATTCTGATGGTTAAGAATAGAATCATGCTCTACGTCTACGAGTAAATTATGACCAGACAACTTTATGTTTTTGCGATGCCCTATCACCTCTACATCAGATAGAGAGATTGCTGTAGAATCCGAGATACCAGTCATGTTTTTGGCAACAACGTTACTATCAGAATCAAGGATAGCAATGTTTGCCGGAACATCACCTTTGTTAACTCCCATATCCCTTGCTATTATATTATTAGCTTTCAACAGAAGCGCACCCAAGAACAACATGGATATATTTATAAAAAATCTCTTAACAACCATATTAATATAACCTTTAAGTTTAAAGAATCACCTTTGTCATTTACTGAGTCCACTTAAAAAAGTAAGGCTTGTTGAAAGTAGGCTCAGTAAATTAAAATGATCTCGGTGCAAAAATACCGAAAATTGCTCAAACCGCCAAACTTTTCACATCATTTCTCACATAATATTTATCCCCCAGTTTATTATGTAAAAATGATGTAGGCAACATCAGGTAAAAGAGTCTTGCGCTTTGGCTGCTTTAGAGCTTTATGTAAAAAAAACTAACTCATAGTTTTTTGATGCGAAAGTCATAACTTTTCGGCTAGAAACTCACCGTTTTTTGCATCGGGATGCACTAAAAAATGCATCGGGATGTAATAAAAACAGCCTGCATGATAGCAGATTATCGCCCTCACGAGGCATCATTTAAGCCTCGTGGCGGTCATCATTGATGACACTTATCTGTCTTCATATAAGACACTTAGCTATCTTAATATAAGGCACTTAGCTATCTTAAGCAGGAGCACAAAATGGGTAGAAAAACAGCCAGGGGTTAACAGGGTTAACAGTTAACACCCCAAAAATGCATACTTCCCCCTACTCACATATAAAAATAAGTATATATATATTTATTATTATATAGGTAAAAAGGAGAGGGACCATGCAAAAAACAGCTGTTAACTGTTAACCCTGTTAACCCCCCAATAAAAAAGTTAATAGTTGATAGGGCGTAGCCGTTAGCAAGATTGCTATAAACTATAAACTTTCAACTATAAACTAACTTATCCTTTCTGCCTGAAAGCAGAAGGCGTTACCCCTCTCATCTTCTTGAAGAACTTGGTGAGATGAGCCTGCGAGGAGAAGCCGAAGGTATTGGCTATCTCCTGAACCGTATGCGTGGTGGTAGAAAGCTCGCGCTCTATCTCCTTCACGATGTATTCATCGATGATTGCCTTCGGCGTCTTGCCGGAGATACGACGGGTAACCTGAGCCAGATAACGGCCACTCACATTCAGCTGGTCGGCATAGAAATGAACATCGCTGTAAGTGCGGCAGAAGTTATTCACCTGCGAGATAAACTGGTTGTAAAGCTCGGAACTCCTGCCCTGCAGATTGCTCTGGCGCACGAGTTCTACATTGATGAAATCCTGCGCCATCGCCAACGCCTCCTCCATCTTCTTGCCCTGATTCAGATAGACGGCAAGAGCTGAAGAGAAACGGTTGATGAGACCATGCGAATTGGCATTGTCGAGGCGATAGATCCGGAGTCCCTGCTTCTCGGCAAGGCTCAGCAGCTTGGAATTCTGAAGAATGATGTCGCTCTCCTTCTTGCGTGACACGACGACAGAACAGAGCGGCAGCAGGCGGTATTTAATCTGGCTCACCACATCCTCGGTCATCAGCGCATCGCCCTGGCTCGACCAGATGGCAGGGGCATAGATGATATGGGCAGGACGGTACTTGGTCAACGCATCGATGACCACATTCAGCGTTTCCACCCTACGTATCATACCAATCTTCACTATATCAGGCTGCACATCGTTCATGATAGCCTCTATCTGCCCCGAAACAATCTCGGCAGGAATATCGAAGAACTCCTGAATACCGAGCGTATTCTGCACAGTGATGCTGGTTATTGCCGAAACAGCATAACCGCCCAACTCGGCAATCGTCCTGATGTCCGCCTGCACACCAGAGCCTCCGGTGCTGTCTGAACCTGTAATCGTTAATATCATATCCTTAAACTTTGAACCCGATGATAAGTTTGAGGGCAAAGATACAAAAAAAGAGCGAATAATCCGCAGAATTTGCAGATAATTCGCTCTTTTTTTATTCTTCAGTGAGATCTTTACAATCCTTGAGTATCTCAGCAGGAACCTCATTGCAACGCTCGTAGCGGCTGATGTCGGTAACATCGTCCTTGGCGGTCCATATCATGGAACCCGATGCCAGGAGGCGGGTTACGAGATAACTCTGGTTCCAGTCGCCCTTACCGTTATCATAGCTTCCGCTGATGATGTAACCCTGGTATGGATCGTTCTTGATAGCGAACGAACCGGTGATATGGCGACCATACATACTGTCAAACTTCTGATACATCTCGAAAGTCAGGTCCTTGCGGTTGAAAACGATGTAGCAGTATGTGCCCTCAGCAAGAGGTTCACCGTTCCACTCAGCCAACTTCCATGTGCCATGAAGATTGTTAGGCGTAACTTCCAGAGAAGGCTCCTCCGGTTCCTCATCATCGCTGCTGCAGGCTGCAAAGCCGCAGGCAAACAAAGCAATCACCAGGAGGGTGAAGAGTTTTTTCAAATATTTCATTGTCTTGGTATTTTTTTCTTTTTTACTTTTTTCCTTTTTTACCTTTTTACCTTTACAACGACCTGTATCGTTCTGTCAGACGGGCGGGCGTCCAAGCCCTCCAGAATAACAGGGAAGGTGAAGGATTCGGGCATCGTAGCCGGAATCTTATCGGCTATGATGGTGATGACGAGGTCAGCCTCATCACCCGGTTCTATCACCTCAGGCTCTGTCGCAAGACGGGCATAAGGAGGAAGAAGGAGGCTGGATATACGGAGCGGCTTGTCGCCGCTGTTTCCGCAGAGGATACGTGCCTCAGGCTCTGTGCCCGGCCTTACCTCTGTGATACTTGCCTTCGCCTGTTTCAGTCTGAGTGCGCCCATCTTGTGCGGATAGCGCGCCCACTGGTCAGCACCCGGCAGCACCTTTCCCGTTAAGGCAAGCTTAACGGCAGGCTGTCCCTCTACCTCTTTCAGATAGAGATAAGCACCCGTATTGATGGTGCCCGGATAGCGGTTAGGCGTGAAGGTGATCTGCACCTGACAGGTATCGCCAGGCTTCATCACATCGCCCTTGACATAAGAACTGGTACATCCACAGGTGGTTCTCACCTGTGTGATGTGCAGTATCTTCTTGCTCACATTCTTACCCACGAAGGTGAAGGTGCGAGGCGCATCGTCCTCGGTCATCGTACCCGCATCGATAAGCGGATGCTCAAACTTCAGCAGTTCCTTCTGCGCATTCACCGTAACAGGCAAAGCCAGGAAGAAAAGCGACAGGAAAGCAAATATCTTCATATTACATCCAATTACATCCAACCATTGTTACCGGCACTCTTTCTAACGGTCACAACTACGATCTGGCTGGTACCACCGGCAGCTGTTACGGTGAGCGATGTGCTTCCGGCAGCGAGTCCCTTCACGATGAGCGTCTTGCCATCTACCGAAGCAGAAGCTACGCCGTTATTCGCTACTGAGCAAGAGAATCCCTCTGTCTGACCTGCGAAATATGCAGCGAGGTTGAGAGAAACAGTCTTCTCGATGCCCACATACACGTTAGGCAACTTCATATCAGAACTGAGTTCCTTGTTCTTGATGTTATTCAAGAGCTGAGCTGCATCAATCAGACCAGCACCCATCTTGCCGATGTACTTAGAGAGCTGTACAATCTCTGGCGAAGCACCTACGGTAGTATGGTTCATATAGTAGGTCTTGGTTGCACCATTCTGATAATGACTATCCAGTTCCTTTACTGATTTCTTCATCAGGGCTACGAAGTCGGCAGCACGATAATGACGGTTCGTCTTGGCAGCATAAGCGAGACCCAAGGCAGCTACACCCGAAACGTGAGGACAAGCCATAGAGGTTCCCTCCATATAGCCATAGGCAGGCTTGCCGTTCTGTATCAAAGTAGAGAGCACAGCACCTTTCTGCTCGGTTGTCGTCTCTGCCCAGTATTCATCTTCCTGCTCGCCAATCTTGCTGTAATATTCCAAGTCGCCACCAGGAGCACTCAGGGTTACGAGCGAACCGAAATCGGTGTAGCAGGCTGGAGTATAGTCGGCAGCTACTGAAGATACGCAGACGCACTTAGAGTAAGCACCTGGGAAAGCAGGATTGCCAGCATACTCATTACCAGCTGCGAAGACAGGAATACCGCCGTCGATGACACCATTAGGCGAACCGGCATTGTTGATAAAGTAATCCAGCGCTTCCTTCTCCAGCGGATAGGTCTCAGCCCATTCCTTCTCGGTAGCAGGGCCAGGAGTATAACCATTGATGATACTAGACTCTGAAGAGTTGTAACCCCAACTGCACTGCAGGATGACTGCACCATTATCGGCAGCATATTTGATGGCTCTTGCCTCGCCTGCCAAGGTTACACTGTTCTGACCGGAGAATACCTGGCAAGACATAATCTTGACACCAGAGTTAGGAGTACCGTCACCACCAGCTATACCACAAACACCTCTACCATTATTATTTACGGCTGCAATGGTACCAGCTACGTGAGTACCATGACCGGAGTCATTGGCATCAGTCCAGGTAATATCGCCGCTCTCTGTAACGAAGTTGTATCCATGGAGGTCGCCCTCATAACCATTTCCATCGCCGTCTGTCTGGGCGCCCTGAACACTTTCGCCCGGGTTGCACCACATGTTGGCTGCCAGATCAGGGTGCGTATACATCACGCCCTCATCAAGAATAGCCACGATGATAGAAGGATCACCTGTACAGATCTTCCATGCCTCAAGTGCATTCACATCACATCCAGCCTTAGCACCTACATGATTGTTGTTGAGGTTTTCAAAATCATAGTTGCCCTCGCCCAGGTTACGGTAATGCCACTGGCTGGCAAAGCCTGGGTCATTAGGGAAGTCATCGGCAGCAGAACGGGTAGCCTTCTGCTGAAGTGCCTTATCGCTGAGATAGATGCGCTTGCTGTCTGTATTGTAAGCACGCTTGATGCGGCCGTTGGTCTGAACCTTTGAGATTTCACCCAACTGCTTCAGGCGCTCGGCAGCCGCCTTCAGGTCTGTACCCTTGTTAAACATCACCGTATACCAGAGGTGGAGTCCCGCCTCGCGGGTTCTTGCCTCAGTATTTGCATCTACCGGGAACACACGCTCGAAGCTGTAGCTTCCCAGGATGTCGAGCACCTCGTCGGTAGAAGGAATACCCGAACGGGTAGCCTTTCCGGCGCGGGTCTTACACAGTTGTGCCTGGTCGAGGATATCGCTCATTTCCGGACTGAACTTAATCAGCAGTTCACCCGCCTCAGCATCTGCAGGGATGGTGATTTCTGAATTGCCGTCAGAAGAGCCGATGGTTGACAGGCTGTCAGAACAGCCCGTCAATGCCAATGCGACCATTGCTATATAGAAAAACTTTTTCTTCATTGTTTGCTTCTATATTGTTTTTATGATTATCTTACTTTTTCTTAGTTCTCCTGTACTTTGCCATCAGCGCAGCTTCATCAATATCGCCTGCTGCCACGTATTTGCGGTAGTAGAGCGGATAAGCTACACCCGAAACCTCCCACTTGTTGCCTGGGTCGCTGGTTCCGTAATAGTAGTCGTAGCTGTAGCTGTCTTCTGTCATATTAGAGAAACCAACGGCAGCGCCATCGCTATTCTTACCCTTAGGCTGCTGGTTGAAGATCATGATAGAAGGAGTCCATTCTACCAGATGTGGATGATAAAGAATCCACTTTGGCACCGCACCTGTCAGGAAGTTAAGGTTGAGCGACAACTGACGGCAGTTAGGCAATACACGTGGCACCTGGAGAGGATAAACATCCTCATAAACTACAGAACCATCCTTGTGTTTGCAGGTTACAGGATTATTCCAGCCTGAGAGCAACCACTTGCAGGTATCGCCTACCAACTTGTCGAGATAATCTGCCTTGTTGGAAGAGAAGTCAGACTTGCTGTATCGGGTAGCCTTGCCGGCAGTCTCCAGTGCCTCAGTCATCTCTTCATCGGTAGGAAGTTCACCCTCCAGGAAGCAGTAAGACAACTCCAGTGTATTCAGCTTATCCCATGTCAGGAGCTTGAGAAGCGCCTGGCGGTCTGCGGTTCCGGCATTTACCTTACCATACAGTCCGATAGGATAGTTATTATAAACATAGACGCCTGATGCATTCATTTCGCCCAGCGAAGCGATGTTGGTGACAACATCCGTACGGCGCTGTGCGTAGAGAATGAGGTTACGCAACTTAGGGAAGTTCTTCTCATTGACGATATTGGTGATATCCGACAACTTGTTGAAGTTGTTACTTACCAGATTGAGCGTTTCAAGACTCTTGCCCAGCTTAACAAAGTTAGTAGGCAACTGAGTCAGACCGTAAGCCTGAACGGTAAGATTCTTCAGGTACTTCAGCGAACATATTTCTTCACCGAGCTTCACTTCACGAATCTGGTTGTTCTCGTTGGCAGCAACAGAGAATGACTCCAGGAACTTGAGATTACCCACTTCCTTAGGAAGAGTTTCGCCACTCTTGAGGTTGAACATGCTGAACTTGACAGAACGTACACGTCCTAAAGCCTCAGGATGATCCTTCACAAAAGCATCAGTAGCTTCCCAGAGCGTTACGCCGCTCCAGTTGCGCATGTTATCGCTGGAATCGAAGGTAGCAATGCTACCCAGTTTCTGGTTGATCATGATGACAGAGAGAGAGTCACCGGCACGGTTGTCCTCAATCTTTGGTGCTGCCTTCTGACGAACGGTCAGGATAACATCATCTATAGGTTTGCCATCTGCATCTACCAGCTGGTCTTCATCCTTGACTGGCACGAGATGAACCTTAGCCACACGAACGGCAGGAACCACGTTCATCGACCAGCGGAACTTGAAGTTCACGGTGCGAGGACGATACTTTCTATCCAGCACGATACCCAGGTTAGTACCTGTCAGCTTAGCTTCATCCTTGCTGTTCAGGAGCCAGCCCTCACGCTCGCTATCGTTTTCTGTCTTCTCGGCATCAGTCATATCACCCTCGAAAGAATACTCAATCTTACCAATCTTGCATTCCACGTTGGCAGAAATCAGACTCTCGAAAGCACGTTTATCGTAAGAACCGGAGTTTTCGATTTCTACAACAGGATCCTTCAGGAAGATCTGCTTGCCATAACCGAACTGGGTGATGGTAAGCTTGCGACTCTGTCCGTTGGCACCCTGGAAGCAGAGTTCTGTGCTGCGGAGCTTGTTGGAAAGAGTAGAATCCACCTTGATGGTACCCTCAACAGAACCCACGCCGTTGGCAGGCGAAAGCATCAGCCAAGGCTCAGAGGTATTTGCCACCCAGTCCTGTGAGGCAGCGATGGCAATCTGCTCTGTTCCACCCTGAGGAGCTACTGCTATCACCTCCTTATCGAGCGCCAGTCCTCCTGGGATATCGACATCATCCTTATCGCTGCAGGCTGTGAAAAGCCCGGCAGCGAGAACGATACCTAATGTCAGTTTATTCATATATTTCATATTACTACTTTCTTATAGGGTTTAATTTTCGAGATCCAAAGCATCGCAACCGCGGATGTCCTGATTCTTGTCGTAGAACAGCTTATACATACCTGCCTTGATGTATGCGCAGACGCTGGTTACATCGATAGAGATGTTAGGGTTATCTGCGATATTCAGGATATAAAGGTGAGAGGTCAGTGTCTCTTCTACCTTACGGATATCGTTGGAACCAATCTGGAACTGGATCAGGCTCGGACAGGTTGTGATTCCTGTAGGCCATGTACGCAGGCAACGCTGGTCGGTATTCTCATCACGCTGGTGGTTGATGGCAAAGGCACGGAGCACGGCACTGTTCAGTGGCTGGGTTGGTACCTCGGTGAAGCAGTTGTAGCTCAAGTCCATATTGGTAATGTATGGCAATGTGGTTGAGCGGAAGTCATCAGAGAGGGATGTCAACTTGTTGAATCGGAGGTCGATGACCTGCAGCAGATAAGCCTTCTTGCCCTTGATGGAACCCTTAGGGATGGTGCGCATCTGGTTGGCGCTCAAATCGATGGTTGTGATTGGCGAACCTGCTGTAAACAACTCTGAAGGGAACTTCTCTATCTTGTTGTTCGAGAGAGTAACGGTTGCTGCATTGATACCCTTGTAGGTTCCATGACTCTTATCTACACCTGTAATCTCGTTGTAAGAGAAGTCTACAGAACCCATCTCGCGAACAGAACTTGCATCGAAGATATTCGGAATCTTCTTCAACTTGTTATGAGCGAAGGTCAGACTCTCTACATCATCTGTAAAGGCACAGAGATTAGCAGGAACCTCCTCAATCTGGTTGTTGTTCAGATAGAGTGAAGAAAGCGCTACCTCAGAACCGAACGGATGCAACTTCTTGATGTTGTTGTAAGCCAGGTCGAGCAGACCGAGGTTCACCATCTTTTTCAATGCAGAATACTCAGGGAACTCCTCCAGGTTGTTGTAACTCATATAGAGAATCTGAAGAGTTTTACCTGTCTTCTCCTCAGCTAAGCGAGTCCAGTCGTTTCTCAACTGTTTGGCTGAGATTCCCTTGCATCGTGCCAGGTTCATCGCCTGCAATTTAGGGAGATTATAGTAGAAGTCTGGAATGCGACTGATCTTCGGACAGTTGTAAAGCTCGATATCGGTCAGGTTTTCCATCTTGTCCCAATCCTCATCCTTAAACTCCTGTGCAAACTTACCATAAACAGGATCATCAGCATTGTAGAACTTCGCACAAACCTCATCGTCTGTGATAGAAGAGTTACCGATATAGAACTGCTGCAACTTAGTCAGACGGTAGATGGCCTTAGATACACCTTTAATCTTGTTGGTCAATGTACCGATCTGCGCATCCTTCAGGTTGATGCGGCTGTCCTTCTTGATTCTGTTCTTCGGTGCCACCTTAGGATCAGAGTTGTAGCTTTTTACAATCATCTCCGACATGTTGGCACGTGGGTCATACTTCAGGAACTTATTCTCATAGTCGTGACGCATGCAGCTCTTCTTTGCAGCAGTCAGACTGTTTGCATCATAATCATTGAAGATGTTGGCACCAATCTTCTCATCGTGAGAACCGAGGTTGAGCACCTGGAGTTCTGTCAGCTGTCCGATGGCATCAGGTACGATTCCCTTTGCACCGAAACCGGCGATGATAAGACCGATGACACGGCCGTTGCTGTTGAGCGTTACGCCCGGCTGTTCGCCCCACATATCGAGTTGCTTGTTGAAGTTCCAGTTAGCTCCCTTGAAGGTAGCATCGCCATAGAAACTCCACTCCTTACCCTGGAGAGATTCCCAGATAGCCTTCAAAGCCTCATAGTCCTTGATATACTCCTTGGTCTTGGAAAGGAGGATAGGCACCTGGGCCTTATCATTCAGTTGATTATCCTCTACGATAAACGCCTCACCCTTTACAGGCTGGGTTTCGTACTTGGTCTTCACCGCACCCGTCTTACCGTATGTAGTGTAAGAAGTAACCTGATAAGTACCGGCAGGCAGCCATACGGTAGAATCGCAGTAAGCTGTACCTGTATCCATATACTTATCGTTCTCATTGTCTGGATTCTGATGCTCTTCGCTAGACTCCTTATATTTCACCTTCAGTTCAGGGAAGGTATAGGTCTCACGGGTAAAGAGGTTAGTTACGCTGACATCAACGAGACGGATGTTAGAGAAGAGATACTCAGTACCACCAGCACGGGTCTTCTCCCACTCCTTCACGAGATTGAACTTCACCTTACCACGCTCCACAGTCTCCACCATGAGGTTCTGTACTTCCAGACCGCCACCTACTACAGTGAATGTTTCGCCGGCAGAAGAAGCCAGCAACTCCTCTTCTACAGCATCATAGAGATAGAAACCGATGACGGTGTAAGTACCCGAAGCGAGTTGCAGTTTTTCACTTCTCAGACCATACTCAGCATTCTCTGAATTATAAGAATTGAGCTCCAGTGTCTGAGAGACAGTTGTACCGTTGTGCTCCATGACCACCTTGATTTTCTTGGCATCATCCAGTTTCTCAAGTTTGTCAAGGGCAGTAGCACGGGTAGCTCTTGAAGAAACCTTCTTGCTGAGCTTGAACTGCACATATCCGTATGTGCCGTCCCAACCTCCGGTCTCATCATCCGAGCAACTTGTTGCTGCAAAGGTCAGGAAAGAGACCAAGAGCAACAAGAGTGCCTTTGAAAATATTTTCATTCTGTTCATTACTTTCTAATTTTTCTGATAGAAGTATGTTTCTTGCTTTGATTATCGGTAGGCTCAATTACGAGCACCTTCACCACCTTGCCATGATCCTGGAAAGCCATGAATACAGGAGCAGTATCTGGGAGTCGGAAAGAGAATATCCAGTTACCATTCTCAACGTTTGGCTCTGGAACGATTTCCTTACTATCGCTACCTATCATATAGAGATAACCCGTCTCCATCATGGTAGTAGGATCCCAATCCTTGATGTTAGGATTTACTGTAAGCGAAGAACCTACAGCTGCCGAAGCGATGTAGATTTCATCACCTGTATAGTTGAGGAAGCTAGAAGCCACCTCCTTGTACATTCCGTTTACATCCTTTGTACACTCCACATCGAGGTAGTTCATAATCTTGATGCTAGGAGCCGCAGAAGTATTGTCACCGTCCTCTGCCTTCTGCTCCTTCTGGATGAAGTGCATTAGGAAGAACTTGTTGTACAACCAGCTTACAGCATTAGGATTGTCCTCATCAATCATCTTTTCTGGGTTACCAAGCGCCTCATACTCTGCTGTAGGCAAAGCATAAACATAGCACTCACGCTCGCCACTCTCCAAAGCATCAATAGCAAGACGGATGTTACCACCCTCGCCAGTAGTCTTCACGAAGCGCTCGTATACAGGCTCCAAGCCCCAACTCTGAACCTTGAATACTACTAATGTATAGTCATCGGCTGCAGTTTTCAATGTGAACGGTACAAAGTTAGAGAAGGTAAATTTGTTGGTAGTCTCCTCACCTGTTACACCAGTGGTACCAGTCTGAGAGAAGGTCTTACCATCCAAAGATACAGTCCAGTCTGCCCATGGTGCTGAAGTAGGATAACTTACATCCATTGTATTGGTAGGCATACCATTATAGATAACTGGCACTGAAACCTCTGCTTTTCCATCCTCAGATGCGAAGGTAATGAATTCGCCCTCAGCCTTGGCGATAGCATACTTGGCGTTCTTCACACCCTCCTTGAACATCGCACCACCAGCAACAGCCTCCTGAGGACGACCTACCATGAAACCACCATCCAACTCTACCCAATTAGGCATATTGGTTACAGCAAAACGATAGTTGGCCTTTACGGTAAACTTCTTGTACTCGTTGTAGCCAGCCTCGATACCTGTTTTGGTGATATCGTTGCCATCCACATCGTAAACCTTCAGGTCATAGCCGGCAGCCGAACGGTGAACCTCTGCGATGGTCACTTCCTGACCACCCATCTTCAAGTTCAACTGAGCAACACTCAAATCCTTGCTGGCATCATCATCTGTAAGAGTAACCTTAACTGTCTGCTTACCTGCAGTACCATTGATTACAAAACCTTTCTCTGCATCATTCTGGGCAATCTTACACCAGATTTTGTTAGAAGAGAGACTCCAGCTCTCATTCGCATCAAATGTAAACTCCTTCACATCACCGGCAGCACCCGCAATGGTCTGTACCTGTGGGAACACAGGAGTTACGGCATCGTCGTCATCGCTTGAACAAGCAGTAAGCATGCACACTGATACCAGTGCCACAAGTACGAGCCAATATCTTGAAATTAACTTTTTCATTTTGTTCTTTTGTTTTTTTACTTGAATATATCTGCATTTGTAAACCGAAGGCTTAGTATCCTTGTTCTTTCAATTTCTCTGCCTCTGCATCGCTGATCCATTCATACATAGTGATGAAGGTTCCTACGTTGCCGAAGGTTGAACCATCCTTGTTGTCAACACTCATGGTGACATACTGCAATACATAGTTCTGGCAGGTGTTATAATAAGAGGTATAGAGAGAAGGCTGGCTGATGCGCAACTTGCCGTCTCCATAGATGGTACCGAACGCCTCGCCGGTTTCACCAGCTATCTGATCGTCCATCTCTACCTTTGGCTCAAGAATGTTCTTGGTGCTGAACTTCAACTTCAGGTTGTAGCCCTTATAGTAAACATCCTTCAGCAGAACGGTATTCTCCTCGCCTTCCACTACCTCGGTCTTGATCAGACGGTTGTTTACGTTGTTCAGATACTTGCTGTAGAAGGTAGATGTTACCATGCACCAGCCAGAGAAGTTGTGGATATCGAAAGGACAAGACTTCTGCATTACCACGTGGGCATAGTCCTTATAGAGATCTGTCCAGTTATACTTCTCCGGAATCACCAGTTTCAGGGTGAAGCCGAGCGAGTCGGTCTTGCCGATGTTATCATAGATACCCTGAACCTTCACATTTCCTACCATCTCGCCCGCCTTGATTGTAACGGTGTTGTTGAGGATGCGGTAATGCTTACCCTCGATGGCATTGCTCTGCTTGTCTACTACCTCCACGCCGAAGGTGCGGTCGTAGTCAGCTTTTTCGGTTGCAGATACAGGCACATTGAAAACCTCATTGCTTTCCTGTACAGCATACTGATAGAGCGTATCAGAGAACATGATATGACTTGGACCAGCATAAGTGGTATAATCCTGTGAACAACTCACAAGAGCGATGAGTGCAGCTACGGCTGCCAAACATCCCATCATTATTTTCTTCATGATCGTCTCCTTATTTTATTTGTTACTTTCATTAGGCTGAATCTCAGAACCTGGTGCCTCAAGCTCATGCTGAGGAATTGGCCAGACAAAGAGAGGGTCATCCTTTTCAACCTTCAGACTGCTCTGCACGAAGTTGGCAGCAGGCTGGTCGGCAGCCTTACGCTCAAATCCCTTGTGCCAGCGTTTGAGGTCGTTCAGACGGAAGCCTTCCATATAGAGTTCCTTCACGCGCTCTGCCTCGATTATCTTCATGGCGTTGCTCTCGCTCATCGAGGTGTTACCACCATAAGATGAGTAGCGGGCTATACGCAAGGTAGAGATGTCCTTACCTGCCTTGCCATATTCCTCCTTCATTGCGTAAGCCTCAGCACGTATCAGATACTGCTCTGACAGACGGAATACCATTGGCTGGTGAACATGCAGGATATTGTTGCTCCGGAATTCTGCATCGCCGAAATACTTGCTCAGCAAAGGCCATTGCAAACCGTGCTCATAACCTGTTACACGGGTTGTGAAGATGGCTGCAGCACGGAGGTCATTGGCGTCGAATGAGTTGATGACCCATGTCTCTGGCACATAGTCTGGACGATAAGTTACATAGTTGTAGTTATCGAAGATGGTACCCAGTGCACCGCCATAGCTGTTCACGGTAAAACCTACCTTCCAGATAGCCTCACGCGAATCACCATAGGTCCAGATATACTTGTAATCGTTCACCTGGTTTGAATAGGTGTTGGAAGAAGCCTTCTCCAATGTATAATACTTACTGCCGATTACCTTAGATGCATACTTGATGGCATCATCATACTTGTGCATATATAAGGATACGCGCGCACGCAAGGCATGACAGGTATACTCGTTGAAGTAAATCTCGTTGTAGAGACTCCCTGTGAAGTCTTCATCTACCTTCAGATATTCGGCAGCCTTGTCAAGGTCTCTCAATACGAATTCGTATGATTCCTTCAGACTGGCTCTCTTCTGTGGCTCATTGCCGTAATAGTGCTCTGTGAGTACAACGCCGAGTTCCTTCGCAGCCTGCTCATCGCTATCGTAAGCCTTGCAGAAACACTTGATCAGTTCTGAATAAGCCAGGGCACGGGCAAAATAAGCCTCGCCCTCACACTGCTCCAGCTTGTCGAGCTCCTTATCACTGTTGGTGTTTGCCTTCACCTTATCTACGTTGTCGAGCAGAAAGTTGGCATTGTTGATAACACCATAAAGGTCGGCATATACCGCCTCGATGTCGGTGTTGGTAGCCTTGATATCTTTCCAACGGTAGATATCGCCATAGGCATTAGAGTAGCCCTTCACGCAGTACACGAAGTCTGCCTGCAGATCTGGCAGGATTGTCAGATTGCCCGAATAGAGGGCGCTGCTCTTGAAACTGTCGTAGATACCGTACACCAGCTTGTCCATGTCGCCCACCGTGTTGATAGCCTGGTCCATGCGGATAGAATCCTCAGGATACTTATCAAGACAGGAAGACATCGAGAGGGCTAGGATTCCCGACAGGATGTATGTCTTTATATTTTTGATATTCATTTTTTTCTCCTTTCTTGGTTAGAATTGCAATTCAACACCCAGAGTAAACTGGCGTGATGCCGGATACTGTGCCTGGTAAATATTGGATGAAACCTCAGGATCCAGACCGTTGAAACCGGTTACGGTGAAGAGGTTCTGTGCCTGACCATAGATTCTGACCATAGAGAAGAAGTTGGTCTTGCGCAACAGACTCTGTGGCAATGAATAGGACAGACTGAGATTCTTCAGACGGAGGAACGATGCATTCTCCAAGAAGCGGTCGTCGAGCTGGGTTACCTCGCCCCAACGTGGGATGTCGGTAATATCGCCAGGCTGCTTCCAACGGTCGTACAACAGACGGTTTGACTGGTTGTAAGCAGTACCGAAGGTTACACCGCTCTCCTCGAAGTAACGGTCGTTGTTAATCACGTAGCGTGTACCAATCCAGCTGAACTGGGCAGAAAGCTGCAAGCCCTTCCAACGGAAACTTGTACCGAAACCACCCATCCAAGGTGCATCATAGGTCTTGCCTGTCATCACCTTGTCGCTCTCACGGAACTCGTTGGTTACGTTGCCGTTCTTGTCATACCAGAGCTGCTCACCATTCGCTGGGTTCACACCGGCATAACGGTTCAGGAAGAACTCGCTTACTGAGTGACCTACCACATACTTCAAACCGGTGGTTGAGTTTACATACTCGGTTACACCGTTATAGAGTTCCTTCAATCGGTTCTGGTTGTAAGATACGTTGGCACTTACATTCCAGGTAAAGTCGCGTGTGCGGATTACATCGCCATCAGCGCTCAACTCGATACCCTTGTTAGCCATCACACCTACGTTCTTCCAGCGATAGCCCTCGCCGGTTACGGTGTAAGACTCAGGAACGCGCATCAGCATATTGGAGGTACGCTTGTAGTAAGCCTCGAAACTGAAGTTGATTCTGTCGAGGAAACCCAAGCGGAGGGCGAAGTTGCTAGCCCAGGTTGACTCCCAACCCAATTCCTCGTTACCACTCTGTGATGGAGAGAAACCGGCAGTATTATCGTAGTTGGCACCACCAGAAACCAAAGCCAGGTGATAATAGTTAGGAATCTCAGAGTTACCCGATGTACCGGTACTTACGGCAATCTGGGCTGTGCTGAGCCACTTCATATCCTTCAGCCAGTTGGTAGACTTCACGTTGTACATGAAACCGAGCGACCAGAATGTACCCCAGCGATGATCCTTACCGAAGCGTGAAGAAGCATCGGTACGCAGAGAGAAGTCGGCATAGTAGAGCTCCTTATAGTTATACTCGCCACGCATGAAGAATGACAGGTAAGAGTAGTCAGAAGATGAATCTGCCCAGCGGCTGGCACGTGTACCTGATGATACGTTGGTCAGGAGATCGCTGGTCTGACCCTTGGAATATACCTGGAAACCCTCTGAGTGGAAATTAACAGCCTCCTGACCCAGCATCACGTTGAACGAATGGATATCGTTCAGGGTGAAACGGTAGTTAGCCGTAGTGGTCTCTGTCAGGTTGATGGCATCGCTGCTCTGGCGTGCCGCAGTACCCTGTCCGTTATTTGAAGAGAGACTTGGGAACGACTGGAGGAACGCTGTAGAATGGGTGAAATCGGCACCGAACTGAGTACGGATAGTCAGATTCTCTATCGGATAGATTTCAGCATACATGGTAGAGAGTACCTTATATTTCTTGTTCTTGATAGGATTCAAGCCCATGTAAACGATAGGGTTCTCGCTGGTTCCAGCCCAGTTGCCTGCAGCAAGTGAAGCCAGACTGCCATCCTTAGCGTATGGATTCCAGTAAGGCAGCATGAATCGGCATGCAGAGATAGGAGTAACGGTAGTATAGCTACCGTCATCAGCCTGCTGAGCCTCCTCATAAGCAGCCATGGTGTTGGTACCTACCTTCAACCACTTGCCAGCCTTTACATCAGCATTGGTGCGGATGTTGTAACGGCGGAAGGTTGAATTCTGTGCGATACCGTCCTGATCGTAGAAACCACCAGAAACATAGTAGTTCAAGCGGTCGGTAGCACGGTTGATAGAGAGTTCGTAGCTCTGCAGCGGAGCTCGGTCGTTGAACACCTCGTCCAGCCAGTTTACGTTTACTCTTGAAAGGAGATTGTAATCCTTACCTGTATCCAGACCTACTTCTTTCTCAAACTGTATACGCTCGTCGGTATTCATCATTTTCCAGTTGGTCTGTGCCAACTCAGAGAAACCATACTGTGCACGGAGCGTAATCTTCGCCTTGTCCATTGCCAAGCCTCGCTTGGAAGTGATCACAACCACACCGTTGGCAGCACGTGCACCATAAATAGAGGTAGAAGAGGCATCCTTCAATACAGAGATACTTTCGATGTCGTTAGGACTCAAGGTGTTGAAATCAGAACTTGAGATTGGCACGCCGTCGAGGATAAAGAGTGGCGACTTGCCGGAATTGATAGAGTTGGTACCACGAATCTGGAAGGTAGCCGCCTTACTAGGTTCACCCGAAGAAGAGATGACCTGCAAACCAGTACTCTGTCCCTGCAAAGCTTGGTCGAAGCTTGCCGCCGGCACATTTTCTATCTTTTCAGACTTTACGGCAGACACGGAACCCGCAATGGTTCCCTTCTTTCTCACGCCATACGCCACCACAACCACTTCATCCATCATCTTGGAATCCGAAGCAAGGGTGATGTTGAGCGTATTTGTCTGCGCATTCACAACGTGCTTCTGCGTAACGCAACCCACATAAGAGTAGGCAAGCGTAGCCTTCGAAGCACCCTTAATTTCGATGGTATAGTTACCGTCAATATCGGTCACTACGCCATTTGATGTTCCCTCTTGCATAATGGTCACACCAATCATCGGTTCGTTGTCTTCAGCAGACACGACTGTACCCTTGACGCTGAAATTCTGCGCCAAGACCGATTGGATAGACAACAATACAAGTGAGACAAGTAAAAGAGTTAATCTTCTCATCCTTGTTTGTTTCAAGTTTACTAATTAATAATTATTATTTTTTTCTCATTTTTTTCTCGTTTGGTAAAAGCCGAAAGCACTCAGGGCGACACTTCGCCCCTCCATTTATACATTCTTTCACTAATATGCACGCATGGAAATACCTATTTAACTTAAATCGGTGCAAAATTACGAATATTTTCTTATTTGCCCAAGATAATCGCTTAAAATTTAAATGTTTGATATGAAATATCTATGTTTTTTAGCATATTTGCTCATAAATTTAGTTAATTGTCGATTTTTTGTCACATCCGATTACAGTTTGCAAAAACTAGTTCAATACACATCTTTTTTTGTTTCTATGCAGCCGTTTTCATAAAGCTGAAATTACGTCCCGACGTAGCTTGTACTACGTCCGGACGTATCTTTTGCTGCGTCGGGACGTAGCAAATGCTACATCGGGACGCATTTTTTAATGCATCGGAACGTATTTTATCAGCTGACGCAAGTGGCTCAATCAGCTGACGCAAGTAGCTCAGTCAGCAGGCAAACGGAAGCACATCATTTATTTATCTCTTCACCTTCATGTATTCCGTAGGAGTCATGCCATACTCCTTGGAGAAGCATTTGGAGAAATAGCTGCTGTTGGAAAAACCAACGGTATACATCACCTCGGAAACACTGAACTTGCCCTGGCTCAGGAGCTCGGCTGCACGCTTCATACGCATCTCACGGATATACTCTACAGGCGTACGGCCCGTTATCGCCTTCGTTTTGCGATACAGCTGCTTGCCACCTATACCTATCACATCTTGCAACATCGAAACATTGAAGTCGGAATCTATCATGTGCTTCTCTATCGCCTCATTGATTTCTTCGAGCAGACGCTTGTCTGCCGCATCCAACTCGCTGACATCTACCGTCTTCTTTTCCTCTTCAGAAGACTCAGAGCGTGCAGGAACTGGTTCTGAGGATGATGATTCAGGCTCAGATAAGGCCGAAGCGGATAACCCAGTGGCAACAGTTGATGGCTTCTCTGGTATCTTCACGTTCAGGTAGCGGACCATCAGAGCAGTCACCTCATCAAATGAATGATGAGCCACAGCAGCCTTCAAATCTTCCGTCAGACGGTTGAAGAAGTCCATACGCATCTGTACCTGCTCCAACACCTCAGCCTTCTGCTTCTGGGCATCAGCCAGTTCCTTACGCAGGAAATACCAGCTTACCAGCCATGCCACAAACACGATGAGTGCCGTGATATAGAAGAGCTTGCACCACCAGGAGAGATACCAAGGCGGCAGGACGGAGATGTCGAGCGAATAAACCTCGGCAGCTATCTTGCCTTCACCATCCACGGCATGAACCGTAAGATGATAATCGCCATAAGACAAACCATTGTAGGTGATATCGATATTGCCTGAGTTCAGATAATGCCAGTCGTGGTCGCTGCCTTCGAGTTTGTAAGCATAAACGGCTGAAGGATGATCAGCAAAAGGAAGGTCGGTAAGCTGCAGGGTGAAGTTGTTCTCATCACTCTTCAGTTTCAGGATTTCTCCACGCTCCTCACAAGCCTCTCCGTTTACGATGATTCCAGCCAGCATCAAGCGGGTAAACTGCTTAGGCTTCTGTGCTACATCGGAACTGATTGCCACATAGCCGTCATTGCCGCCCATCATTACCAGATGAGTCTGTCTGCTGTAACAGATGTTGAGCGGCATAACAGAAGGAATCATGAAGCGCTGGCTCTCACCCTGTGGATCGATTACGCAGCATTCATTGCCCGATACCACCCATATCTTGCCTTCCACATCGCACATGGTACTTACCTTGCCACCAATCTGCCATGTCTTGGAAGAAAAACTATTACCCAGCACAGAACCGGCTGCATAATAACAGGTTACCGAACTGTTATCACCCATCCAGATATTGCCCTTGCTGTCTGCCATCAGATAGTTGACAACATCTGAGTTAGCTACCTGCACCACCTTCATATCGTTCGGATTGATGCAGTCGAGACGGGTATAGGTAGAAACCCAAATCCTACCCTTTCCATCCATCACCATCTGACCTACATGCAGACCAGAGAGCGCATTCTTTCCCTTGTCCGAGTAATGCCAGTCGGCTATGGTCTTGCCGCTCAGAAGAGCCGCCTTATCCATCACGAAGACACCGCCCTGATAAGAACCCATCCATATCCTGCCCTTCTTGTCCTGGAGAATATCGTAAGCCCAGGCAGTAGAATACTTGCCACTCTTATCGTAGACGATGAAGTTGCGCATCTGACGGGAACTGCGGTCATAGAAGTTGATGCCATGGTCGGTACAGATCCATACATCGCCGTCATGGTCCTCATAAATCTTGCGTACACGGTTATGACTCAGCGGGAAGGCAGAGCTGTTCTGCTTGTACCATGCCACATTCTGATAACCTTCAGCATTCCGGGTGAAATGAATCAGACCGTTGGTACCGCCCATCCACCATTCGCCGTTACGGGTCTGGAGCATGGCATGCAGACAGTTACCCTCACCCGACATCGTAATCTTATCGAGCGATACATAGCGGTAATAAGTATGAGTAGTAAGACGGGAGAGACCATTGTCGGTACCCACCCATACATTCTGCCATTTATCTACAAAGCAAGCCCAGACGATGTTGTTAGGAATAGAAGCATCATCGCGGGAATCGTGGATATAATGGGTGATGGCATTGGAGAGTGCCATCTGATAGAGTCCGTTATCTGTTCCGATATAGAGATTGCCGGCAGCATCTGTAGAAAGACATTTGATGGAATTGCCGTTCAGAGCTGGAATCTGTGAGAAGTTCCTGAGCTGCAGATCGGCACAATAGAGAGCGCCCTCGGTACCAATCCAGTAGCATCGGCGCTTGGCATCATAGGCGAGCGCATTGACCAGCGGCTGTTCTCCGGCACGGAGCGGAATCAGTCTGCTGCCGAGACGCAGACCAGCAAGCGAACCTACGAGCAAGCCTCGCGGAGTAGAGAGCAAGGCATAGACATCACCCCCGAAGTCAGTCTTACCACCCTTGATATCGAGCACACGGAGTTCCTTCAGCTGCTTGCGCTTCGCCTCATCGGCAAAAGCCTTCATGGCTGGTGTTTCTGCATATTGATAAGATTGCGTATCGAATTTCAGGATGCCGTTGCCGGTAGCCAGATAGAGCATTCTGCCCTCGAAACCGAGCGCATTGACACGCGTATTGCTGAATGTATGTTCCTGAAAATGGCGGTAGCCATGATAACCATCATAGCTGTAAAGACCGTTGTCGGTTCCGAGCCATATCATTCCATCACTGTCCTGGGTAATGGCACAAACTGTCTGAGCACCTTCCAATGAGGTGTTAACGAAACGCTGCGCATGGATGGCGAGCGAAACAAAGAGCATAGCAATTGCCATGCTGATGCGGTTTATAGGTTTTGTTGACTTTTTCATGCGTGCAAATTTACACAATATTCATGATAACGCCAAAAAATATCGGAGAAAATTCATAAAAAAAAAGAATCCCCTGGAAAAATAGCCGCTGCTATTCCCAGAGGATCCGATATAAACTATATACTTTATAACCAACCGAAATCGGTCTTTGTCATCTTATATTGCCTGGAGCGTAATCGACTTTTCGATATTTCGCTTGCTGTCTTTTACCTTCAGGATGATGTCGCCCTTCTGCTTGCTGCTCTGTACGATGACTACGAGTTTGCCGGAGAAGAGTTTCATCTGTGGCTGGGTGAATGGTTCGAGCGATGTGGCATCGCCATTGCAGGCTGCCTTGAAAGTGCCGGCACCACTCACCTCGAAGGTCAGTTCGTCATCGGCAAGCGGACATTCATTGCCGTCCTTATCCTGCAGACTCACGGTGATGAAGGCAAGGTCGTTGCCATCGGCATTCAGAAGCACATTGTGTTCATCGGTACAGCCTTCTACCATGCAGGCAATAGGTTCATGATCAGGTGTTTCTACGCTGAACTTCATCTGTGCAGGCTCGCCGGCAGTACGCTTCACGTCCTCGCCTACCTTTTCGCCATACTGATTGTAGGTAACCACGCGAATCTCACCCGGTTCATACTTCACATTGTTCCAGCGCAGACGGTAGCGGTCGAGGCGGCTTGACTTGTCCTTGCGAACCCTGCCCTGACTCTTGCCGTTGACGAAAAGTTCGCCTTCCACACCATCGGTGTAGCAATATACAGGGGTAACCTGTCCTTCCCTGCCCTTCCAGTTCCAGTGAGGAAGAAGATGGGTGGTATGCTGATGCTCGTTCCAGCGGGCACGATACATATAATACCGATCCTTTGGAAGTCCGGCAAGGTCGCAGATACCGAAGTAGCTGCTACGGCTTGGCCAGTAGGTATCGTATGGAGTAGGCTCGCCCAGATAGTCGTAACCGGTCCATACAAACTCACCGATTACCCAACTGTAGTCATCCTGCATCTTCCAGTCATCATCCGGAAGATTGCTCCAGGAACAGTATTCGGTATCATAGCTTGAGCACTGACCATCAGGATAGGTAGCCTTATCACTTACCACTACCGGGAACTTGTATACGCCACGGGAGCTGACCGTAGAGGCAGTTTCAGAACCGAGGAGGAAGCCCTGAGGCAACTGCTCGATATTCTTATAATATTTATGTACGCGATAGTTGAAGCCCGGTACATCCATCACCTGGGCAAATCCGCTCTTCAGGGCATCTTCTGCCTTATCCATACCCTGGGTAACAGGACGGGATGGGTCGTACTGATGACAGAGATCCTGCAGATGCTTAGCTATCTTCATACCCTCCTTGCTCCATTGCTCAGGAATCTCGTTACCGATACTCCACATGACGATGCTAGGATGGTTGCGATGGTGCTTTACCAGATTGGTGATATCCTTATCGCTCCACTCCTTGAAGAACTTGGCGTAGCCGTTCTTGCACTTAGGATAAATCCACATATCGAAACTCTCTGCCATCACCATCATACCGAGGGAATCGCAGATTTCCATCTGCATGGTAGAAGGCATATTGTGGGCTGTACGGATGGCGTCGCAACCCATCTGCTTCATCATCTTGATCTGACGGATAAGGGCTGCCTTGTTTTCTGCTGCTCCCAATGGACCGAGGTCGTGGTGCAGACAGACACCCTTCAGTTTGCGGGTAACGCCATTGAGCTGGAAACCATAATCCTTTGATACTGCGATGGTACGGATACCGGTCTTCAGGGTCTGCACATCAGCCACCTTCTTTCCTTCATATCGGGTAAGCTTTACCTGATAGAGGTAAGGAGATTCCGGAGACCAGAGCTGAGGATTCACTACCTTCAGAGTAGTCTTGATTTCAGGATTGGCACCTGTGACGATCTTCTCTGCAACCTTCTTGCCAGCCTCATCAAACAGGGCTATGACGGTCTTGCCCGACTTACCAGCCTTGCCTTCGAGGAGCGCATTTACTTCTACTTCAGCCTCCTGCTTATCAGCCTTCAGGGTACGGACGAAGGTATCCCAGGTAGAGAAGTTCTCGTTGCCATAGAGTTCTACGGAAACCGGACGGTAAAGACCGCCTCCCGGATACCAACGGCTGCTTTCCTCTACATTATTAAGATGTACCTCGATGAGATTACTCTTACCAAACTGGATGAAAGGTGTAATGTCGATGCGGAAGGCATTGTAGCCGTAAGCCCATCTGCCAGCCTCCTTGCCATTCACCTTAACGACAGGCTGACTCATCGCACCATCAAAAACGAGGACGGCACGCTTGTAGCCCTTCGGCAACTGAAGATTCATCTTATACATCCCCTCTCCAATCCAAGGGAGAGCTCCAGAGCGTCCCGACTTCTCGGTCTTCTCCTTTTCGCCATTCTGCTCGATTGCCACCATCTGCAGGTCCCATTTCTTATCGAAAGGTCCCGAGATAGCCCAATCGTGCGGAACAGCTACCTGCTGCCACGCCTTACCATCACGGGAGAAGTCCCACGATGGCAAAGTGATGACTTTTCTGCTCTGCGCCTGGCACAGCGTAGTGAGTGCCAGGGCTAGAGTCATGAAAGTAATACTTCTCTTGATCATATTGCTATTTAATAATCTTATTTATATGCATCGAATACGGCAGTTGGTTTGCCGCTGTTGTCGAACGCTCCCTTGGTATATGCAGACCAACCCAGAGTGGTATAGTTGGCTGGCTTCCAGTTGTTGTAAACTTCCGGTTCCCAATAGAAGATACCCTCGCAGGTAGAGATTGCCTTGCAGCCATCCACCATCTTCTTCATCATTGGCGCAGCCTGGGCAGAGCCCCACCACATACCGATTTCAGAGATGATGACATGGCAGTTGTACTGTTCTGATAAAGTCTTAATATTATTCAGACAATTGGTGGTTAAATCCTGCCAATTGTTATCTTCTGGATAAAGTGACATACCGATGACATCCCATTTTCCACTCTTCTTCTTCAATTCACCAAAGAGCCAGGTATAACGGCCGAGGTTATTACCCTCATCCACGTGCACGATGACTTTAGCTTGTGGATAAACCGCCTTAACGGCATCATAACCGGCGTTAACATAAGCAGCAAAGTTGGCTGCATTCTTAGATACCTGACCGGTTACAGCCTCATCGCTATTGAAGAGCATTCCGTCGCGGGTTTCATTGCCCACCTGCACCCACTCTACGTTGGTTACACCTCTATCCTTCAAGGCTGTCAACACATCCTTGGTATGATCAGCCACAGCCTGTTTCATCTGTTCGGCAGTATAGCCCTGCCATGCAGCAGGAACTTTCTGGTTGCCCGGGTCAGCCCAGGTATCAGAATAGTGGAAGTCAATCATCAGACGGAAGCCGAGCTGCTGAGCACGCCAAGCCTTGGCGATGACATCATCCTTGCCACACCAGCCACCTTCCGGATTTACCCAGACACGCAGACGGATGGAATTGGTTCCCTCTTCGCGAAGGAGCTTCATGCATTCTGTAGCCTTGCCATTCTGATTATAGAATTTCACACCATCCTTCTCCATCTCTGTGAGCCAACTTACATCGGCACCCTTGGCGAAGCCACTCATATCGTATGTCTTCTCCTTTTCGGGAGTGGTATTATCATCATTGCTGCAACTTGTTCCCGTAATAGAAAACAAGAGTGCTGAAGCCAGCAATATGGCTTTTCCAAATATATTCTTCATTGCTATTTTTCTTATTAATTATTCATATTCATATTTCCATGTCATGGTGTTGAGGTCAGCGGTAACGGTAACTTCACCACCAGTTACATCATCCTTGAACCAAGGATTCCACTTGTCGTCTGCCGTAGAAAGATTAAACATCTTATCATTACTTGGCTCGCAACCATACCATGTTTGCTTGTCATCCTTGTTGGCTCCTACATAGATAAACATAAATCCTTCCCAAGCTGTTGGCTTGTACTTGCAGGTATAAACGCCATCGCTCACCTTGTTCATCACGGCAAGAAGGGTGTTAGCATCCTTGCTGAACATGCAGAGAGTATTGCTAGCCTCTGGCTCAGGAGTTGTCTGATCGCCCGATACGATGGTGTATTCCAACTGGCTGTGCTCACCAACTTTCACGGTTATGGTATAAGTACCCGCCTTGGCAATATTCACGCTACCAGCTGTTGCTGCATCTGTCATCTTGCCATCAGCCAAAGTATAGTTCAAGGTCTTCTCAACGGCTGCAGCATCTTCTGTACCAGTAGCCTTGCTGTACTCAGCGCCTGTAGCTACGATGCTGACTGGAGTATTATCGGCTGTGGTTGTAATCACCTTGGTCCAAGCATAGTTAGGCGCATCATAGGTCATATCTTCACCATTCAACTGCATCGACTTGATGTAAGTTGGCTTAAGTTCCTTAGCTTTTGTATCAAGAACTGTATAATAAATACCTGTCTGACCTGGGAACCAGATGTTCCATGCAGACTCAGTATTATCCATTTCGTACACATGACCATCCTGTCCTACATTACCCCAAATGGTACCATCATTTTCCTTACCCCAGATATGGAACCAAGAAGAGGCATTCATATAGCCAGAATAAACTCCATCAGAATTAGGAGAATAGAGTTTGGTCAGAACTTGCTCCTTATTCTCATTCAGGATATTGATGTAGCTCATATCAATAAGGTATGAAGTAACCTTTACCTGGCAGACATTGCTGTAAGCGGCATCAAGATTACTACCCATCAGACTCTTGATACGGAAATAAAGAGGTGAACTCACATCAGGAGACAAGCCGAGATCCTTGGCTGCAGCATTGAGGTCTGCACCGGTGAAAGCCTTGGAAAGGTCGGTTACGGTGTATTCCTTTTCTGAAGTAAAGTTCTCTGAGGCTGATACCTGCAGATAAGTTTTCAACACTCCGTTGCCCGCAGGCTTGGTCTCGTCGCTAGAAAGCAAGGTAGGATTCTGCCAAGCCAACGAGAGGACAACGTCCTTACTGTTATCTACAGACAGCTTCACATCGGATGCCGATGCCATCAGATCGGATGCCTTGAAGCCATCCAAATATATCTTGTCGCCACTCTCGTCGCAACTCACCAGAGCGGTGAGTGCGCAGAGAAGCATCATCAGGTTTCTAAATATCTTTTTCATTCTTTTATCCTATTAATAGTTGTCGTTATGAAGATTTGGATTGGCGGTAAGCTCGGTGTTAGGGATTGGATAGATGTTGTACTTGCTGTCAACAGCCTGTCCGTCGTGGACACCACCCTTCCACTGCCAGATGTACTTGTTAGTAGTAAACTGACCATAGCGAATCAGGTCGGTACGGCGATAACCTTCATGATAAAGTTCACGGGCACGCTCATCGAGAATGAACTGGAGGAACTCATCATCGTTGGCAAAGTTGCTTGACCATACTTGTCCTTTACCTTTTCCATAAGCACGCTCACGTACCTTGTTAATCCAATAGATGGCACCCTTCGTACGAGAGGCAATAACCTCAGGATCGCTCGCATCCGTCTTTCCATCTGGCCATGGATCCCAACTTGCGCCCTTAGTACGAGCCACGCACTCGGCATACATCAGATAGACATCAGCCAAACGGAAGAGAGGGAAATCGGTTTCTACACCTGCATCAGCTGTATTAGATGCAGTGGTTTTATCATCCTTCAGGTTACTCCATTTCTCAGAAAGATAGCCGGCGGTTTCTTCGGTCATGCTGGAAATATCCTTGCTCTGGCCATTGGTAAAGAACTTGCAACGCTTGTCGCCACTGCCGTCAATATCGGTCTGGGTAAACTTATCCACGAACTCAGGACGAAGACGGAATTCACTCCAGCCGGCAGTTACACCATAATCGGCTACATTCTGGTTGGCATTCGACATACTTACCTGTCCACAAACCAGATAAGTAGATGAGCCCCAGCTTACAGTATGCTCTGCACTTACCGGCAAGGCGAAGATAATCTCGTTGGTACGCTTGTCGTTATCAGCATTGAAGAGCTTGCTGTAATCATCTTCCAGGGAGTAGCCCATGCTCATCACCTTCTCGCAAGCCTCCTTGCACTCAGTATACTTAGGCACACCAGTATAAACCTCGCTGTTCTGATAAAGCTTGGCAAGCAAGGTATAGGCAGCACCCTGAGAAGCCTGACCGTAAGGACAGGTAGAAGCAGGAAGCATATCGCCTACACAATCCTTCAACTCGCTCTCAATATAATCGAATGTCTGCTGAGGAGTATAACGAGGAGGAATGTAGCTGCCCACAGGGTCGTTCTCTGTCACCATCGGAATGTTGCGATAGAAATCGAGGGCATGGTAATAGAACAGAGCACGCATAAAACGAACTTCAGCCTTATACTCCTTCATCTTCTCTGCATCAGCACCCGAGAAATTGGCACTATTGGCATTGCGCAGGAACTCATTGCAGAGGGCGATGTTGTAGTAGATACGATAATACATATCTGATACCCAGGCATCGTTGGCATCCCAGGAGAGATAAGTAAGACCCGTAGTCTGCTCACCAGTCAGCCAGGTAGAGGCAAATTCATCGGTACCACACTCCTGCATATTGATAAACATACGCATGTAATCGAAACCACTACCATTGTTCAATACGGATTCCATATCCTTGTTGTCGCCGCCCTTGCCCTGACCGCTAGTCACCATGGCAGCGTAAATCTTGCCCAGCACTGCCTCGTAATTGGCAAGCGAGGTATAAACATCCTTAGAGGTTGTCTCTGTATGAGGATATTGGTCGAGATCGGAAACACAGCTGGTTGTGCCTGTCAGCACCGCTGTTCCCATCATCATACTATATAATATATTCTTAAGTTTCATTGTTATCTGTTTTGATTGTTAGAACTGAAGTCCGAGGCTTACTGAGTAGGTGCGAGGACGTGGATAGAATGAGTTGTCCATTCCGTTTGGCACCTCAGGATCTGTACCTGAGTAACCGGTGATGGTGAATACATTCTGTACCATTGCAGATACGGTGAGCGAAGCCCACTTGTTGATCTTGCCTACATTGTAACTCAAACTCAGGTTGTCGAGTTTCAGGAAGGAAGCATTCTCTACATAGTAATCTGAGAGATACTGACGGGTCTTGAAACCTGTCTTCAGGAAACTGGTGTTGAGGTTGTTGAGCTGTGAGTTGTTGTAGCTTACTGTCTCGAAAGCACCTGTACTCATACCCATGCCGTTGTATACATAGTTGTCGATGTTGGCACGGAAACTCATACCGAGTGTCAGCTGCTTGTATCTCAAAGATGTACTCAAGCCCATAATGTACTTAGGGGCTGGAGAATGATAGCGGTAGAGATCTGACTCATTGATTTCGCCATCGTTGTTGAGATCGGCATAAGCACCCTCGATTGGCTTGCCTGTCTTAGAGTCGTAGAGCTGATGATATACATAGAACATGTATGGTTCATATCCCTCAGAGAGTACCTGGAACTGGTAAGCATCGATAGATGGACCTACCTTCACGTTGGTCTGGCTTCCACCCTTTGTCAATGAAAGGTTCTTCACCTTCATGTTCTGCCAGGTAAAGTTGTAGCTCAGGTTCCACTCCCAGTCCTTGGTCTGGATAGGGGTGGCATTCAGAGAAACCTCGATACCCTTGCTGTCTACATTACCTACGTTGGTAAGGATAGTCTTTGAGAAGTTGGTACCTGCTGCTGTTGGTACTGATGCCAACAGGTCCTTGGTCTTGCGGGTATAGAAATCGATGGCGCCACCGATACGGCCATCCAGGAATCCAAAATCAAGACCGAAGTTCCAGGAGGTTGTAGTCTCCCACTTCAAGTCTGATACGTATGCCTCGGGACGGTAAGTATTGATATACTGTCCGTTGATGAATGCTTCGGCACCTGTCACGCTGTAGGTATAAACCGGCAGATAGTTGTAGTTGCCGATACCTTCCTGCTGACCGGTAACACCATAGCTGGCACGGAGTTTCAAGTTAGAAAGTACCTTCTGGTTCTTCAACCAAGGCTCTTCTGTCAAAGTCCAGCCCAAAGCAACAGATGGGAAAGTACCCCAACGGGTATCCTTAGAGAAACGGGAAGAAGCGTCTCGACGAACGGTAGCCGTCAGGAGATACTTTCCATCGAATGAATAGTTGATACGTCCGTAATATGACAACATTACATGACGGTAATCTGATGCCTTTACGGTTGACAGGTTTGTGCCTGCCGCACTTTTGGTATAATAAAGAGGTGTAGTACTCTTCCAGTACTGGTAGTCGTAACCGGCTGTCAGATCTACATTACTCTTGATATCTTCGAAATACTTTGCATAGTTGGCATAGAGGGTAAGCAAGCGGTTCTCGTTCTTCTGAGGACCATACTTGTAATCGCTACCGCCCAAAGACTCATCCTTGTTGTAGCTCTGTGCTGCGTAGGCAGGAACATAAACGGTTCCATCGCCCTTGGCATAGTCAGCACCCACGGTAGCATGGAGCTTGAGGTCTGGAAGGAAGTGAACCTTGTAATCTACATCCATCGAACCGATGAAGCGGCTTACCTTACTCTTTGAATCATACAGATCAACCAGACCGCGAGGGTTTCTTACACCCGCATTCACTGGATAGCCATCAGCATCGAGTGCCTCATTATAGCCACCATATTTGTCGTTACCGGAATAAACCGGGATGGTTGGGTTGAATGTGGCAGCTGCCCATACAGCGCCACCATTATTGAATGAGTTGTTATTGAGGGTTCCCTTGGCATTGATGGTCAACTTCAGGTGATCCTGGAAGAAGCTAGGAGTCAATACCACGTTACCTGTCCAGCGCTCTACATTGTCCTTGCGAACCAGACCGCTCTGGTTGTAATAGCCTACAGACACGCGGAATGGCAACCACTTGTCAATGCTGCCGCTCACGCTGAGGTTATTATCTGTACCGAAAGCTGTGCGGTAAACCTCATCGTTCCAATCGGTATTGGCTGTACCGAGCAATGACTTTTGGTTATCTGTACCAAACTGGTTGATGACATTCACAAATTCATCACGACTCAGCATATCTACCATCTGCGCACGGGTCTGCAAACTGTTGGTGGTATTGAAGTTCACCTTTACAGCACCCTGCTGTCCCTTCTTAGTGGTAATGATGATGACACCGTTAGATGCACGGGAACCATAGATGGCTGTAGAAGAAGCATCCTTCAATACAGTCATGCTCTCGATATCAGAAGGATTGATCATGCTGAGGAAGTTGCTGCTGTTACCCGAGATACCACCCTGCTCCAATGGCACACCATCGAGCACGATAAGAGGGTCGTTGCTGGCATTAAGAGATGCACCACCACGCACACGGATGGTACTACCGGCAGAGGCAGAACCACTGTTGGACATAATCTGTACACCCGAAACCTTACCGTTGATCAACTGTTCTGGAGAAGAAACGAGACCTTTGTTAAAGTCCTTCGATTTCACGGTAGCTACGGAACCTGTCAGGTCACTCTTTCTTGCCGTACCATATCCGATGACCACGACATCAGCCAGCGCCTTGCTGTCAGATTCGAGTTTCACCTTCATATTGTCTGAGATAGAAAGTACCTTATCAATATAACCGATATAAGATACCTTGATCTTCTTGGCTGAAGAAGATACCTGAAGACTGAAGTTACCGTCAAAATCAGTAACTGTACCGCCCTTTTCGCCTTCCACCATGACAGTGGCGCCAATCAGAGCCTCACCATTCTGCGCATCAGTCACCTCACCTTTGATGGTTCTTGTCTGCGCCATGAGTTGCAGACATCCGATGACGAACAATGCCACGAGAAGCAAACTTCTCTTTGCTAAATTCTGGATTGCGTTCATTATTTTACTCTTAGGTTGCGTTTACGTTTAAATGAGTTTGCGTTTAAAATTGTTTTCAGTTGCAAAAGTAGAGAAAAAAGAAGAAAACAGCAGATAGATTTAAGACAAAAATAAAGAAAAAACGGACAAAAGCAAATCTTTATCTAGCTTTTGTCCGTTTTTTCATTAAAGAGGCAGGAATCTTTATCGGATTCTCACCTGATAATTACCTTCTTCACGCTTACATGTCCATCAAGGCTCACCTTCCTGACGATATTGATTCCCTTCTGAGGTGCAGAAAGACGGGAACCAGCCAAATCATAATACTCGATGCGAGAGGAGCCGGTTTCTGCTAACATGTCGGTATGGGAAATACCGGTTGTAGCACCTGTCATTTCCTTTCCTTCTGCATCGTAGGTCTTAGCTGTGCTGTAATTCTTGATGGCATGATCGAATTCAGACACATCCACCATAGGAATTGCAGAGGTATAAGCCTTCCAGATTTCTACCTTACCTGCGCCAGAATACTTCTCGCAGATGGCAGGAACATCTACCGTCTTGTCGAGATAATGCTGGGTGTAAGAGGATGTGGTTTGAGTAGGAACCCAATCTGTCTTGGTTACAGGAAAAGACTTGCTAATCTTAGCGCCATCAATATTGGCATAACCTTCCATCAAGTTGTTACAGCCCTTGTAGATACAATCATAGCCTTCAGCCTTAGAGATATTCAAGCTACCACCTCTATCTGAGCGGATAGGCGACTTCGTATCTTCGAAATAGCAACCTTCTTCGTATGCCACAGCTCCTGTACGGATATCCCAACCATCCTCGCAACCACGCATATAGTTATTATAATAATGTACATGACCACCACGCTGGAGAGGAAGACGGGAGCCTTCTATCTGATCAAAGAAATTATGATGGAAAGAGATGGTGCGACAGTTCTCATAAACATCTGAATCACCCTTACCCCACAAGCAGCTCTTGTCATGGTCGTGGAAATAGTTATAGCTGAATGTCATCCACTGCACATTGTTCTTGCAGTCGAGCAAACCATCATAGCGGTCTTTATTGGCTGCACCACCATTGAAGAATTCACAATGGTCTATCCAGATATGTCCACCCCAGTCGGTCTTGGCACTCACCTTATCTGCCTGGATTCCGATGCAGTCAGGGTCGCCCACTTCTACCTGTGCTCCATTACGCCAAGCCACAATCTTATTCTCACCTGTTCTGAGCACAGGAACGCCCTTCATGGTGAAACGGCAGTTACGGATAATAATGTTATCAACCGACTGCATCACGAAGGTGATATGAGAAAAGAGAGGAGCCTCACCTGTTGTTGGGTTCACCACGCCAATCAAAGTCTTGTTAGGAGCAACCATAATGCGCTCGCCATAGACAGACTCTACGCCAGACTTACCACTCTGGTCGTCAAGCAAACGACCGGTACTCAGATCATCCACATAGCACTTGATGCCTGTAGTAATATCATGATCTACGATAACAATGTATGGGTCTGCTGCCTGGAGATAGGCCTGCAATTGAGAGAAGTTGTCAGCCTTCACCACCTTACCACCGGCACCACCGGTAGTTCCTCCGACACGATACCAGTTGGTACCAGGAGTACCTTCATAGGCAGCGAAGCCATCCAAAGAGAAGTCACGACCATCCTGGGTCTGTGCATTTGCCATCATAGAGAAGCTACAAAGCAAAGCAGAAGCCAAGAGAGTTTTACGACAAACAGCCTTAAGCTGTGCAGAAAAAGTAGAGTTTGTTTGTTTCATTTTAGATAAGATTAGTTTTTGTTTCTAAAAAAGGGCTGTCCTCTTCAAGAAAAGACAGCCCTTGAAATTATTGTATACATCCTTCCCTCATCGGGCAAAACACATTCATTATTCTGTTACAGGTACAAGTTTGATGAGATATAAAGACTTAGAACCAGAACCAGCCTTGGCTATAGAATGATCACCTACCTCAAGAGTTACAGTAACAACGCCCTTGGTTGTATCACCAGTAACATCAGCACCATCAATCTTTAATTTTGCCTTTGTATCACCAGTATAACAAGTCATCTGCATTTTTGCTGTTGTCTTAAAAGATACTGTACCTGCAGAAGATTCTAATTTGAGGTAATCATTATAAGTATTTCCATCTACAGTTACCCCAGTTGTACTATTTTTAAAGTTTCCCGCTACAGTAAAGCTACTATTAGAAGCCTTACCTCCAGCAAATGAGCAAGTTACTGTACCCTCGATAGGAGTTACTGTGCTGCCACCTTCTGAACCACCAGTAGAGCCGCCAGTGCTACCACCTTCGCCAGAACCACCAGTCTCACCACCAGTGCTTCCACCTTCAGTAGAACCACCTTCGCCTGTTGCATTGCTCTCACCGAACACCTTGACAACACCAGAAGTATAAGCGTCAAGAATACTTGCCAAAGCAGGCCATGGCTGCTGATGACCATTTGTTACGACTGTCTCATCAGGAATAACAAAATCAATGTCACCATGATTCAAACGACCTGCGCCATAGAAGCCTTCTACAATAGCAGGAACATCTGCAGCCTTATCTGCAGCGTATGCATACATGAGGCTTGAGTTGGTATCGAAGTTGTTGTAAGAAGTACCACCTACCAAAGTCTTTACGCTTGCAGGAACCTGCTCACTTGGATTAGAAACCTCGTAGGCATCAAAGCTTGTATTGTTTTCTGCGTATGGGATATAGCTGAAGTTTGCTGGCTTGTTGGCAAATACATTGCCGTATGCCTTAATCAAACCACCTTTCTCACCAGAGAAAGTACCATCACCCTTGGCATCAGTACCCTGCAAAGAACTCATGATAGGACGCTTAACAGCATCAAAGTAGTTAGACTCCATGAATATACTTGAACCACTGGTTGCACCAATACCATAAACATCATTGTGCTGATAGTAGTTGTTGTACATGTGAACACTCATAGTACGAATACGAGCCATACGAGAGTCAGAATGGTCGAACCAGTTGTGGTGATAAGTAATCCAGTTTTCACCAGTTTCACTCTTCATACCACACATAGAAGCCTTACCATTATCCCAGAAGCGGTTGTAAGCTACAGTAACATACTTAGAATCGCCCTTGATGTCTACAGTACCGTCACCCTTAGCCTGGTCGGCAGCACTACCCTTTTTACCATAGAAGAGATCCATGTTGTGAATCCATACATGAGAGTTTTTAGTATCAAGAGACATGGCATCATCCAGGCAACGCATGATAGCAAAGTTACGGAACTCTACACTCTCAGCCTCTCTAAGCAAGAAGCCGAAGCCATATACGGTAGCATCATCACCGACACCTTCGAATGTCATATTCATCATAGCTCCCTTAATCTGCAATCCTTCAGCAGAACTTGAAATGTGATCCAAATCAGAAAGATTTACCTTACCGATGATACGGAAGGCGATTGGGGTTTTATCCTTACCTTTTGAATAAGCATCAATAATAGACTGAAGACCTGTAATCGTCTCAAGCTTACCCGTATTAACTGTTGTAGAAACAGTCTTGGCCGTCTTGGCTGTAATATACAGAACCTTAGCACCAGCCTTCAAAGTACCATCATTATTATAAGCACCTACACCAGCATACTTGAAATGAGCAAAGCCCTCACGGTTGTAGCTCTTTACTACCAAGTTAGAAGCTGTATTGGCACCAGCAATCTCTTTACCTTCAGCATTTACAGGAACAACCTTTACAGAATAAGTGCCTTCCTTCAAACCGAGAACATCAGCACGATAGTAAGAAGCATACTGACGAATCAACTGAGCATCAATCTTCTTGTCATCTACATATACATTATAAGAAGAAGCGCCCTCGAATGGAGCCCACTTCAGGTAAGCAGACTCCTGCCAGCCCTTTGCCTCAGTAATCTGAATCACACCTGCAGGATTGTCAATATCACCACTTTCGCCCTGCTCTACTTTCTTTGCGAAACTGATTTTCTGAACAGAAGCATCATACTCATCATTCTCTGAACCTGATTTAGGTGCGATGATTGCCTTATCACCTTCGAACTTCACACTTGTCAAATCTGCAGTATTATAATACTTCACATCACCCGACTTGGTGGTAACATACATCTGGTTCACCTTGCTGTTACGAGCCACGGCATGGGTAATCTTAAATGTCCCTGTCTGAGCCACAGCTGCACTCAAGCTCATCAGGAGGAGTGCCAAAGTAAATACCATTTTCTTCATTTTACGTTCCTCCTTTTTTATTTGATGATTACTTTCTTACCATTAATAATATAAACACCCTTAGATAAACCCTGGAGGGAAGAAGCTACACACTGGCCCTGAAGGGTATAAACCTTACCTTGCAATGCCTGCTTAATATCTTCTACCTGACTGATACCGGTAGTTTGATAAGTGAAAGAAAGGGTTACGAGCAACATATCTGCCTGATCAGATGTATTATCTGAATACTGAAGAACGACATTGTCGCCATCGAAGGTAATCTCTGAGACAGTCTTTTCTATGACCTGACCATCAATCTTAACCGTCTGTTTGCTGCCGGCAAATACTGCCGTAGACAACATTCCAGCCAACAATAATAAATAAGCTTTTTTCATTTTAATGAATGTTTGTTAGATTAATTTTTTGGTTTGTTGTTGATTTTTACAATGCAAAAGTAGTGAAAAAATATCTATTATAAAACATCCTGGCTCATTTTTCATACGCAAACGTTTTCATAAGTGTAAAATGAAGTATTATAAAAAAGGGCATAAAAAAAGACTGAATCCTGTTACGAAGATTCAGTCTCATAAAGAAGTGGTACCACCAGGAATCGAACCGGGGACACAAGGATTTTCAGTCCTTTGCTCTACCAACTGAGCTATGGCACCAACTTTCACAAATCGCGATTTATCATTTGCGGGTGCAAAGGTAATACTTTTTTCTGGTTCCTGCAAATTTTTCGGGAAATTTCTTTCAAAAAAAGATAAAAAAGTCTATTTTTGTTGGTATTATCCATTATTTAATGTACCTTTGCAGCAGAAATCGGGATTTAGCGCAGTTGGTAGCGCACGTCGTTCGGGACGATGAGGTCGCTGGTTCGAGTCCAGTAATCCCGACCAAAAGCCGTCTAATGTGCCTATACTCAGGGGATTTGCCTTGGTCGTGGTCAAAATGGTCGGTACAATTTCGGTATCATTCCTATACAAATTATAAATAATAGGCTATATCTGAAAAAAAATAAGATATGGCTAAAAAAAATTATGCTCCAAATTCGAATGACACAATTCTTAGCAGTGTCATTGGCTGGAAACCTCCAGTTTTGCATCAGAAATCAGAATGTTATATCTCCTTCTTGGCGTTTGATCCAGGAGTCAACCGCATGAGAAAGAAAAAAATTATGCTTGACCATATCAAGGGCAAGCGGAACCAACGTGCCTATGCCGACCAAGTTATTAAGAATCTCACCGAGAAACTTATGGCTGGATGGAATCCTTGGATTGAGGAGCTGCAGCCCCTGGAATATACTAAATGGGATGACGTGCTCGACAGGTATAAGTCTTATCTGGCCAAAATGTGCAACGAGGGTAGTATGCGTGAGGAGACTTATGTCGACTATAGCAGTCGTCTCCGCATCCTGGAAAAATGGAAGCAAGAGAAAAGAATAACGCTCAACTACTCATACCAATGGGACAGAGTTAATGTTAGCAAGTTCCTGGACTACATTTTCATCGACCGCAATAATACAGTCCTGACCCGCAACAACTATCTTGCCTGGACTAAGAGTTTCTCCGCTTATCTGTTGGCTCGCGGCTATATCCCCAAGAACCCTACCGAAGGTTTGGAACGTATCAAGTCCAGGCAGAAGAAAAGCAGAGATGTCATACCGGACTGCACCATGCAGCTCATCAGAGATTATCTGATGGAGCATAACAGGCACTATCTGCTGGCGTGTGAAATCATTCACTACCTCTTCATCCGCCCTCGAGAGATGTCCTATCTCAGAATCTGTGATATTCATATCAAGACTCAGACACTCACTCTGCATGGCGAGAACACTAAGAATGGCAATGATGCCGTGATTACGTTGCCGACTCATGTCATCAAACTCATGATGGAACTCAATATCTTCTCACACCCAGGGCAGGACTACCTCTTTTCTGACGGGTTCATGCCTGGATCTGAAAGAAAGAATGAGAAAATGTTCAGAGACTACTGGACTCGGGTCCTGAGGAAGGAACTGAAACTCTCACCTCGCTATAAATTTTATAGCTTGAAGGACACAGGCATCACCAATATGCTGCGGGCAAATGCCGATGTCTTGTCGGTCAGAGACCAGGCGAGACACTCATCTATACTCATCACAGACATCTATACGCCTAAGGATATACAGAAAGCGAATGAGTATATCAAGAACTATCAGGGTATCCTATAATATAATAAGGTGGAGAGCTAACTGCTCCCCACCTTATTATATATATTATGATAGCATATAAAAATATCCCGTGTAAACTGGCTCGATGGCATCGTCCTTGACTTCCATCTCTATCTTCTCGCACACATATTTCTTGTTGCGGATGATGTATATCTTGGATGGATCCGGTATGTCATCTGACTTAAACTTGGCCTCCATGCAGTTTTTATTGTCTAATCTTAGACCATTATCATGTAAGCAGCCCAGAGTAACAACATCATTAGTAGATTTCGTACAAATCGACAGAGAGTAAGGATACTTTTCTTTAAATGTGCCGCCTCCGTTTCCACCAAACCCTCCTTCGGTACTACCACAATATTCTTTATTTATTCGGTAGTCGGTTTTGAATTTTGGCCACCTGGACTTCGCTCTAACCCAACTAAATTTGTTGTCATCTTGTACTTCTCCTGGAATAATGAAGAATATATTCATGCATTCCTGATCATCTTCGGATTTGTCAAGTGTTGACTCATCATCTATCGCATCCTGCACGGATGTGTAGCTGTAGCCGTCATCATCAACATCGCACTCCTTTGAGTCCGGCTCCTTATCATTAGGTATTGAAAGAAGGCATCGCTTCTCGTAGTAATTATCTTCGCCTATGATTGCTGTTTTGAAATTGATATCTTCTACAACTTGTGCTGCAGGAGATATATTAATATCAACATAATCATCAGAAGAACTGTCTCTGATTAATGGTGACCAAACGCCTGCCAGCTGCCATGTTTTCGAACCGCCCTCCTTCTCTACATATATGTAGTAACTACCATTACACTCAATGATGGTCTGTCTTTTTTGTTTTTCAGACCATGACTGTGTTGTCCCTTTGAACTGATTTTGCGGGTCCCAGGTACCTGTACTATGGACTATTTTAAAATTCTCGAAGACTTTTTTTGAAATAACTTCATAGTTATCTCTGTTTGCAGAATCACCCAGATTATACTCCAGATTTGCTGTAGATGACGTGGAGAAGGATCCGTCTTCGTCGTAGTCCGTTGTGTATTCGTCCAGAGGCTCAATCGCTACGGAATCTGCGTTTGTCAGCTCTGATTTTTTGATAACAGAACAAGTTTTTTGGATATCATCAAAAACAATTGTGGCATTGAAAAGCTTTCTAAATTCCTCTATAAAAGTATAGCTCGACCAATGAGGTAGTGCCCTTCGCAGCTCACGAGTCTTGTAGGCCGATGCGATATACAGGAGGTTCCATGGCTTGCAGTCGAAATCGTTGCGCTTGAGAGTATATCCCTCGTATTCTACTACCTTACGGAAGATATACAACAGGTTGGGCTGAACAGCTAGGTTAGAGATAAATGGTGCATTGTAGCCAATAAATTGTTTCGTTTTATCTACTCCAACAAAATTGGCAATCATATCATTTGTTTCGTCCCGTACAGGTACGAAGCACCATTTTCCTTCCACTCCCAGGAACTTCGACTTATCTTCATCAAGTCTGTAGATGCCATAGATTTTGAAAAGGTCTTTAAATTTCTGGGAGAAGCCCTTATCAACTGTATAACCAGGCTTGTCAGCTGTGCCAAATGGAATCTCATCGATGTAGTGCTTTGTCATGCGGTCGTTGAACTTGATGCGGGACTTGCCTCCGACTATCTGCAGTTTGATTTCTTTCTCATTCACGGAGAGTATTGTTCCGACACCGCTCATGATTAGCTGGCTGTTACAGAACAGCTTGCAGTCATCGTATTTTGCGATGTTCTTCCTGACCTCCAAGCGTGAGACATTCTTGAATATGACACGGTTCTCCAGGATATTCATGGGGAAGGTGATGTCATAGGTGTACTCACCATCATCGGTGACATACTGGTTGGCGTATGTCACCTTGATGGATGATGTAGAAATGGGATAGGCCTTATGGCCATTGATGATGCATGTTATCATATTTACTTGTTGTTTAGCATACGATGATATTCATTGAGTTTGCGGTCGATGCCGTCTCTGCCAGCGATTGAAACATCTGCCTTGATACCTCTCTCGATATTCTCATTGAGTCTGGTGACTGCTGAATTTACTCCATCAAGGGACTGGCGTACCTCGGTGTTATCATTGTTGACATTGACAACAGGAGCAACCACGGTACTGCTACCCTGTCCGAGAGAACGTGTGATGTCTTCAGCGGTCAGCGAGCCAACTGTATTGGAGCGCTGTGCCCTATCGATGAGGTCAAGAGCTGGACGGATGGATGAGTTGTTGACGGCATTGTGATTAGCCACGAACTCGCCTTCATGTACGACTCCTGCCTCCTTTCGGTAGCGGTTACCTCCGGTATATCCTCCCTCATAGTAACCTGCTGCCTCTGCCTGGTGCTGCTTCTTGATGGTTGCAATCTGCAGCATACCTGCTGCGGTTGCCATGCCGGCAGCGATAGGAGCCATGACCCAACCAGTGACAGGGATGCTGGCTGCTGAAGAATAGGCGTTGATGGCTGCCATGGCGGTTGAAGCGATTGCCTGAGCTATCTCAATCTTCATTGATTTCTTGTTGGCCTTAGACTTGGCAGCGGCTAACTCCTTGTCACGCTTCTCCTCCAACTTTTTCTTCTTTTTCGAGTTGTTGCCAGCTGCAGCAATCTGCTTCTCGTAGTTCTTGGAGATTTTGGCTTGCTCTAGGTCTGAGCATGCCTGAGCGTATGCTGATGCAGAAGAGAGAATATTGTTGATGCCATTGTATGCAGCAGATGTCTGCTGCACCATGTTATCGAGGAAGTTGGCGGTGACCTGCGCCTTTGCCTGCATGTATGCAGCATGGTTCTGCTTGTCGTTGCCATACAACTCCTTCAGTTTCTCCATGGTGTTTTGATAGTTCTCAACTTGTGAGGAGAAGTATCCACCCAGAGTTGCATTGCCGGTCGACTGGGACTCACCTGCAGCAGCCCTGGCACTGTTGACCATCTCAGATGACTTATCATTGATTTTTATTTGAGCGCTACCTGCTCCATGATCATCTGCATCAATCTGCGCTCTCTGAGCAGCGAACTGTTTGGTTATCTCCAACTTCATGCGCTGATATTCCTCCTCCTTGATCAATCCCTGCTTGTAGAGATTGTCAAGGCCATTGAGGTACATGGTCTCCTGTGCCTGCAGGTCTTGCTTACCGAACTGCTGACGCAACTCCTTCAGCTGGTTCTGGTATGCCTCCTGCATCTGCAGCTGGTGGTCGAGCTCAGCCTGTTCCATCTCAGCCTTCAGATCCAGCCATTCCTCGCTGCCCTCATTGTAGAGTGCCAGGCGCTTTTGCATAGCATCTGCATCATTCTGATAGATGGCTTCATCGAGAGCTATGTCATTCTGATAGATAGCTGAGTTGGCATCATTGTACTGAGCTTTGATGCTAGCCTCCTTCTGGAGGCGTTCACGCTCAATGGTCTGCTCATTCATCTTCTGAATTGCAGCATCATGCTGCTTGACAACATTGACCTGGTTGTCAAGTAACTGCTTGTACTCATTGCTCTCAGCACCATACAACTGCTTCAGCTTGGCAAAACCCTTAATTTGGATGCTCTGTCTGTCATCGACGAACTGCTGATAGGTTTTCTTGCCTTCTGCATAGGCTTTGGCGTTGTCTGCCATCAGTTCGTTGGTCTCAGCCTTGATGCTATCGGCTGCCTGCTTCTGCTTGCGCTTGGCTTCTGCCTGGCGCTTACGTTCCTCGGCTGCAGCAGCCTTCGCAGCCTTCACCCTTGCCTTGCGCTCCTTTTCTGAAGTTTGATGAGTGCCGGTATGCGGCTTAATGATGGTACCATCATTGCCCTTTCCATTGTAGCCATTGTTGCGCCAAGGTTCAGGATCATTGATTTCGAAGTGCTGAGACTCAAGCTGTTTAATCTTATCGATGAGCTTCTGCTGATACTGCTTTTCACGCTCTATGCTCTTGTTCATCACATCTATGAACACTTCTTTGTTGTCGGAAGCTAAGTTTAACATCTTAGTTTTACCACTTGCAAACGGATTGATGCGCCCCCAAACTTTTGCCCAGAATCCTCGCTTGTCGTTGTCAGCTTCGTTTAGCAAGTCTTCTTGATCAGCCTGCTTTGCTATAGACTCAGCAAGCTTCTTCTGCAAGCCATCGATTACGATTTTCTTCTTCATCATGTCGATGTATCCCTGAATCTGCCTTGTTGCTTGACCGGTGCGCACTGCTTCCTCGGTGATGTTGCCGAGGTGTTCACGCATCAGCTTGCCGTTGAGTTCTTCCAGTGCTGCCTTGCGGTCTGACTCAGCTGTTGTGTTGGACTGAATGGCAGAAACGAGGCGCATGATGGATGCCTCCTCTTCTGCTGCCTGCTTGTTGGCATCGGTCACGGCATCATTGTAGTCACGCTGAGCCTGCTCAGCTGTGCTCGTCTCTTTAGACAGTGTGACGATTGCGGCTGTCAGACCGGCAACAACAGCTATCACGGCTGTGATAGGGTTGGCCAACAATACCTTGTTCCACAACATCTGCGCTGCGGTGGTCAGTTTTATCTCACGTGTCAACGCCATCTGAACAATTGCCATGGTCTTGAGAGCAGATGTCTTGAGCCCCACAAGGACGAGATGCGCCTTCTCGCGCAGAATCATGATGTTGAGCCATGCCATCTGCGCCTTGTCTGCTATCAACTTTGCCTTAGATACTGCAGTATAGGTGACGATGGCAGCTGTCAGCACAATTAATATGCGCCAATAATCTTTGACGAAGTCAACGAGTGTTGAGAGTGCTCGAACTCCGAGACTGGCTGCAGATATGCAATATCGTGCTGCAGGATAGAGTTTCTGGCCCAGCTCTTCGGAGAGATCCAGGAACTTCTTGCTCGCCTTGTCAAGTTGAGCCTGTACACTCTCGTTCTGTGTCTCGAACTCATTGAGGACGGATGTGCCTTCGGAATATGCTTCGCTTGCTAGGTTCTGGGCAGTCTTGATGTCATCGAGCTTGTCTGCGAGGACGGTGAGGACACCTGTCGCTCTGGAACCATCCATCTTCATCTCCTCAAACATCGGTGCGAGGTCTGCGAATCCACCCTTGGCTCGCATGGCTGCCAAAAACTGGAGAAGTGCGCCATTGGCGTCCTCCTTTAACGTCTTTGCGAATTCCTTGACATTTAGACCTGCAATCTGAGCGAACTTGGCTGAGTCCTGGAACATTTTTGCCAGGAGGTTCTGCACAGCTGTTGCTGCCGTTTCATCTTGCTGCATGTTCTGGTCAAGGACAGAAGCGAGACCCATGATCTGAGCCTGTGTAAAGCCTGCCTGCTTGCCGACACCTGCCACACGGGCAGTGAAGTCAACGAGATAACCGGCAGAGGCAGAAGAATTCTGCGCCAACTCGTTGACTGCAGAACCTGTTGCCAACATGGCGCCTCGCAGACCTTTGGTCTTGTCTTCGCCGAACATCTGGGCGAGTTTACCGATTTGAGAGACGGCTTTATCGCCGAGATCATCACCGAGGGCGACATTGATTTTATCGGCTCCATCGACGAATTCCTCAACTGCAGCAGTCGAGGTGATGCCGAGTCTGCCGGCATCTTCGGCTAGTTGGTTGAGCTTCTTGCGAGGTGTGCGGGTATCCATCTTCTTGAAGTCTTCGTTCATGCGCTCAACCTCCTCGGCTGCCTGACCGGTATATTTGCGGACGTTGGTCATCTCATCATCCATCTTTGCATACACCTCCACGCACTTCTTGACGGTGAAGGTGATGCCGGAGATGGCAGTGACGACTCCCAGGGCGATGCCCTGCATGCGGTTGGACCAGTCCGCACAGCGCTTGATCCAGGACTCCTGAGCAACTCCCTCGGCTCTGACTGCCTGCAGTGCTGTCTTCAGCTGCTTCGCCTTCAGCTCCATCTGCTTGAACTGCTCGGTACCACGCTGCATGCCCCTCATCTGCCGATTGAGTGCCTTCATGGAGTATTCGAGGTCACGGATGGATGAGGTCTTGAGAGTGGCCAAGGTGTTGTTGACGAGCTGCATCCGCCTCCTGGTCTCCTTGATATCCATATTGGTGCTGTCTATCTCCTTGTCATATTGCTGCATGAGGGTGACCACCTTCTGCTCACTCAGGCGGATGCGCTCCAGTTCTGCCTCTACCAGCTTCAGCTGCGACGCTCGAGAGGCGTACATGGTAGATGTCGGGTCGTAGTCAGCCATTTGACTACGTAGCTTGGAAGCTGTGAAGTTGAGGTCATTGAGTGACGCATGCTTTAGGTTTGACACTGTTGCGGTCATGCGTCTTGCTTCTTCATCAGCCTTGCGTGTTGCGCCCTTCAGTGCAAGCATCTGCTCCTTGACCTTTGAGAGTTGAGCGTCCAATTTTGCGAAGTCTGAAGGGTCAGATGCTGCCTTCATCTGCCCCTTCAGATGTCTAGCAGCCTTTTCCAGCTGTCCGAGACTTGCACTAGACAGGTTGTCGAGTGTCTCCTTGACGCTCATTGTCGAGTTTTTGAATTGCTTCATCTCTCGCTCTGCGGCCTTCAAATCCTTGGCGAGGGAAGCCCCTAAACGGGAATCGCCCGCCGAGAAGGCATCCTGTTTTGCCTTCTTCAGACGAGCGACTCTGTCCTCTAACTCTTTGAGTCGGTTCTTCGCCTCCTCAGAGTTGAGCTTGATGACTGTTGTATATACCTCTTGTCTTGCCATTATCGGGTGACTTGTATATAGCTGTTATATAATATGTTGGAATGGGGATTGAAGTTGATGACCTTGACATCATAGCCTCTGGTGCCCCACCGCCACCAGAGGAATCTGTGCTTGTACTGCCTGTAGACGATGGTCTGGAGGCTGTCTCTCGCCTTGTATGTCAAGATGGAGTCCGCCGTATTGAGACGGAAACTGAGCCATCGGTCGCTGTAGGTATAGACCGAGTCGCTGCGGTCAGTCTTGACCGTATCAGCAGTACTCAGACTCGTGCGCTGGTCTGCCAAAACCTGGCCAAGACGAATGTCCAGGTCATGGAGCAGTTGGCGGTCGTAGGCCTGAATTTTGTACTCCTCAGCCGGCATCTGCAGCACCTGCTGCGTGATGACCGTGAGCGAGTCTCGGATGGTGTCTCGCTCGGCTGGAGCATACTGAAGTTTCAGCCCATTGAGCTGTTCTCTCAGTTCCTGCTCCGCTCGCTGCTGTCGATGGTCACAAACCCAGAAACAGGCGATGATGACCAATATCACCGATATGGCCATTATGATTGACTTGAGATGTTTCTGCATAATCCTTGATATTAAATGTCGGCATATTCCGGAATTGCGTCGAAGCAAGGACACTCCTTGATGCGCTCCCATGGATCGACCACTCCATTGTGGTTCTTGTCAGGCGAGATGTCACGATGTCCCATGATTTTGGCATCAGGGTAGCGTTGGCGTAACTCCTTCAAGAGTTGGCGAAGTCCAGCCTTCTGCTCTTCTGTTCGGTTGTCGATAGCCTTGCCTGTGCGGGATATTCCACCCATGTATGCCACGTTGACTGAATCGAAATTGTGCCCCTTGACTCCATTGGACGGCAGGTCTTCTGTCATGAGCTGCGTGTACTTGCCATCAGCGGTTACGACCCAGTGGTAGCCTGGATAATGCCAGCCTTTGTCTCTAAACTCCTTGAGCAAGGCATCGACAGACCATGACTGTCGGCTTGCTGTACAATGAACGAAAATTTTCTTAATCTTGCGTGCCATTTTTGTTGTTGAAATATTTATTGATAATGTCTTTAACTCTGGTGTCAAAAGTCAGTGCGAAACCAAAGACGGTTGCCACGTAAACCAGACTCTGCCCAAAGTACCACAAGACGTTAGACGTGACGTCGTGGGACATAAAAAAGCTGATGTACACGAGCACAATGCCAGCAAGCAGAACTATGCCAGCAGAGCTGTAGTGTATCCAATCCTTGGTATTTCTCTGCATATCTGTACCTAATTTTTTCTGGCACAAAGGTACATATAATATAAGAAATATAAAAATACGGCAGGAAGAACGATTTTCCTCCTGCCGTATCTGATAACTATGAGATATCCCGGTCGAGTAACTCTCTGGCCATCTGCTTAGCCTGTTCTCGCCACTCCTGGAATACCTGGTACTCTGTCTCGTGCTCCTGGTTTCCATCTCCATGGTTGCACAGGATGGCTTCGACATCGCCTTGGCTGTACCTGGTACGAACCAAGCCATTCACGAATTCCTTATAACTTGCCGACTCTGCCTCAATTTTAGTGGAGCCGTCAATCTCCGTGCCCTCGTAACTGTAGGCTGTCACTGTCTGACTATCGCCATCAGACTCCGACATGGTGGTGTCTGGGTGATAGTTTTCAACTCTCTGCTCACTCAGGAACAGAAGAAAATGCTTGCTGTCATATCTCAAGTATGACATACGGCAAAGATATAATTTCTTATTCATCTAGATAAACTTATAAAATTTCTTGCCAAATTTGTTGGTTAACTCGGCTGCAACGGTGTAGAAGCCCTTGTCCAGCAGTTCCCACTCCTTGCGTGCCTGGTCAACCAGAATATCTGAGCCAGTAAAGAGCCACCACGACTCAGCTTGCCAAACCGGCTCCTCAATCTCATCGCCATGTTCATCGAGTTGTCCTGTCTTCCGGACGTGATCGATGAAACGGAAGCGGATGGCGAGGCGGTCCTTAGGCACCTTCTTGGTGACTATGTGCTTGACGCCCTGGTCGTCAACTTCTTCAACCTGCTCCATCTTGAAGTCGACTCTCGACTTATCAATCTTATAATCCTCTATGAGGATGAGGAACTTGTCATAGTCCTCAATGTTGTGGCACAGGATATCGCCTGGATGCTTCTTCTGTGCCATGCTCATGCCCTCGAAGGGTATCTCTCCCTTGCGAGCCTTCACAATCTGACCATACTTTTTCATACCGATTTTATTTAATAAGTTTTTTGTATCTGCGTGTTTGGCTAGGCCTAGCCTCGATGCTGCCTTGTGCTGGATCTGTTCATCGGTAAGACCACGTTTGCGCAATCTTGCCACCTGGGCACAGAGTGCCTGCTTGGTGCGCTTGCGCAAAAGGGCATGGTCGGCAAAGATCTTCTGTCCACAGAAGTCTATGCCGTCACATGTACGATGAATATTCCAACTTTTATTGATGCTCAGCTTCCAGTCTCTAGCCAAGTGCATGACTGCAAGCTCCGCCATAAGGCGTAAGAAGACCTTATCTTCATGCATGATGAAGATATTGTCCATGAATCTATAATAATGTTTGAGCCCTTCGCGGCAAAAACGGTCGAAGCGCTCATTGAGGGATTTTACCCCCCCACATTTAAAACGATAGCTTGCTGCTCCGAGCGGCATGTGAGGAGCATGTCCGTGACGTAGCGAGCCTGCCAATAACCGTGTTTCTCGGGGTCTTGGAGTATATCAAAACACCGCATGGCGAGATAGTCAAACCTCGCCAGAAACAGTTGTCCCAAAAGTTGTGTAAGCTTGACGCCCAGCACTATGCCATTGGCATAGCTGTCAACGACCTCGTCGATGAAAGCAAGTAGCTTGCGGTCCTTGATATACAGTCTGTACTCTCTCTTGAGCAGATTATGCTCAACATTCTGGAAATAATGATGTATATCCATGGGCAAGCAATAGAATGTGTCTTGCTGTGGCGAGGTATAGATGTCCTGCTTGATAATCTTGTAGAAGAAATGCGTGCCACGACACTTGGTACCAGCTGGACTGTTGAAAGGAATCTTGGCTCTCAATTTATCCTCACTGGTGTGCATGGCTGCATGTTGAATGACATGATCGCCAACAGGCAACTTATTGACTATGCGATGCTTGGGTTTTTCAACCGGCTTGGCCTCATAGTCTGATGTATGCCATGTCTGATGAACATATGCATTTAGCAGGGCTTGAAGGTTTCTTTCAAACTCTGCCTCAAACGCTTGAACTGAGAGACGGGACTTCTTGTGCCGGGAAAAATCAAAAAATGCTTCACGAAAATTTTGCAAAGTCTCAACCGCCTGTGATATGTTACCTAACCGCTTCACTTGCTTTAAAATTTTATGTATATAAAAAAAGGTCGGTGTCTGATAAATGTCGGTGTCTGTGTCTGTTGTCTGCTTTTATGATGTCCTAACTTTCGACCGGATGACCCATTGTCATCATCTACTAGCTATTCTGCTAATGTGTATGTTTTGCCATGAGGCAAGGCCTGACTCCCGTAATCACTGCAGCTAAGCAAACTAACCTGCAATATCTTGTTAAGTTGAGGGCCGCACCGTAGTTCACATTGTAATCCGAGACAGCATTGTTCACGTTGAGCGTCGAAAGACCGCATTGACCACCATTGTTAGCGTTGCCACCACGAAGACACAGGCGAAAACCGGCGCAGGAATCACAGCCTGGTTTGAATACCGCCTGCAAAGGTACAGAAAAAAATCGGAATGAAAGAATGTCAAAGAGCGAAATTTCAAAAAAAATCGACCGCCCAAGGGCGGTAAGGTTTGCTCGCTACGCTCGCAGGGTGCTCAGGATTGCCCTTGGTTCCGCTGGGAAACCTTGGCCAATCCTGCACACTCCAGCTCACATCAGCACACCTCTGTCCACTCTAGGCCGCCTCGTAATACACTGGTTCAATTGACCACTCGGATGCTGCTTCGCAGAGGGCCGCACCGTAGAACACACTGTAATCCGAGACAGCATCGTTCACGTAGAGCGTCGAAAGACCGCATAGACCACCAGGGTTAGCGCTGCCACCACGAAGACACAGGCGAAAACCGGAAGTTGCTCCTGACGTATTCCAGAAATAGCAAGTCGAATAGGTTGACTCTGTAGCACCAATCTGCGTACAGAAGTTCTCGAGATGTTCCATCGACAATGTCTTGATATATCCTTCACCACCACCTGGTGACTTGCTCAACGCCCTCATGCCGGAAGGGTTGCCGATGGTCCATGAACCGTATATTGACGGAGCCACGAGGTGTGTCATGGTCTTGTCACTGTTGACCTGACAGAACTCATCATCCGGCATTCGCCAGAGATTGCCGAAGCCGTGCTTTAAGCCGAAGAAACATGGAATTTTGGCATTATAGACCGTTGTCCCTGCATCATTCTTAACAGCATAGGTCGCTTCTCCACATGAATCACCAAGTTCAATGCCTGCACTCATAGGTGCGACAGGTCTCCAGCCGTTGTAGCCACCCCAGTCTGGCATCTGCGTCAAGCCTGCACCTAGACCTCCCTGGTAGAGACCATTGGCATCCTTGTTGGCATTGACGGCATCCTGATCGTAATGTGTACCGAAGATGACGCCGAAAAGAATTGCTACAATGGATGTATGTCGCATGGTTGTGCAGAGCCAGCCCTTGCCATTCTTGCGTGCTGCAGCTCTGAACTGCTCAGTAGTCAGATTAGTTGCTGGTCTACCCAGAAGCGTTTTATTTGTGCCATCATAAGACGAATTGTTGTCTCCACCACGATAGTCAGCTCCATTATTGATATAGCTAACAAGTCTGCCTGTGCTTCGCTCTATAGTGGCGAATCCTGCAGCAGAGAGACTGCCGATAGGAATCTCGTAATTAAACTCACCAGGAATTGGCTTGATGCCAATCTGCTCATAGTGCAATCCGCCAATATCCTTGAGGACAACGTAGAATTTACGTCCCCATCCCCACTGATAGTGACCTTCAGAGCCATCCAGCTTCGCTGGTTCCCCTGTAGCATACTTGTAGTGATCCTTGCTGTCGAGCTTCCGACGACTGTGGTCATTCTTGACCAGGTATGCGCCAAGCCCGAGGATGTATGGCAACTCCTTCAGCAATTCAAGAGAGCCAATGTATGATGCAGCCTTAGGCGTTGCGTTTGCGGTGTCCCACACTCTTCCGCACCAGGCATGCTGACCAACAGCAAGGTCAGCCTTGAGCGCATCCATACCGATGGTAGTGACATTGCCATTCTGGTCTGTCAGCAGCAGGCTCTGGTTGCTGTTGACGGTTGTGACTTTCGTCACAGAGTTGAATTTTTTACCTTCCATTTCCAGCTATTCTAATTTTGATTATTTTCTATATTATTATATACCCATATTGTGTGACCAAGCTCGTTCGTACCGATGAGTTCATACCACCCATTAACTTCTATGGTAGTCTCTCTAGTATGCACATAACTCATTTTTGCCGGCATGAATGTATCCTTTGTATGTTCGCCCTTAAGTACCGTTGGCATTGTATTGCGCGATATGATAGGATTGAAGACCACGATGCGCATGAATTCTCCATCTTTCAGGTGCGGTAGGACATAGGTACCCCAACCCATGATAAAAGAGCCATTGATGACACTAGTGCCATCAGTAACCGTATTCTCGTTGTATCTCAGTCTTCCGACAGAGACATCTCCAGAGACTCTGACATTCTGGAATGTTCCTCCCTTACAATCGAGATCGCCGTCCTTAGCTCTGAAGACTACATTGCCATCCTTATCCTTCATCTCTATGGTACGAACACCCAGGTTCTCCACCATCTGGTACTGGGCGAGGATGATGTGGGCTATGATGAGTTCGATAGACTGACCCAGTCGCCAATAATGGTTGTTCAGATCAGCTGCAGATCCCGGATAATTATCTGCAGTCTTGACGTGCGTCTTGATGCAGGAATAGCTATTGCCATTATATAAGACAACATCCTTCCACTCTTCACCTTCTCCACCCGCTTCGAATCTGTATCCATTGCTGCAGGTATTCCACAGCTGCGGACCTCGAAGGACGCTGCCCTTCTCACCCTTGACAGCCTTGCGAATAAAATTAATAGTTCTTGTAATTACTGTCATAGACTACTTGACTGATTGAATCGTTAATGCCACGCTGCTGTAACCGGCATGCTCGCAGTCTGCCCTGGTCACAGCAAATGAACTCAGCTGGACAGTAGGCTTGCGTGCTGCCTCAGTATTGAGGACAACACCAGAACCTGACTTCAGCGTGAAATAGAACTTGCTACCGATAGCCTCAGACTTTCCCCTGACAATCAGTCTCGGAGTATAGGTCACAGTACCATTGCCTGACTCGTCCTCGCTGATAGACTCATCAGCCGGTGTCGGGTTGGGCTCAATATCGTATGGATCTGACGCATCGATGACAGTCTGGAAGTCGAAACCCAGCATATTATCCTTGCCCATGGCCTTGTCGTTGTACACTTCCACCATGAACTCCCTCGTGCAATCAACATCTGATGCCTTGACGGTGAGGATCTTGGCACTGGCTCCTGCAATCTGCTCCCAACCTGTGATGCTATTGACTGCTTTATACCACTTGTAATATAGTCCTGCTGTCAGAGTTTCGTTGCCCTGCGTGACTTTGGCTTCGAGCTGGCATCTGTCATCCTTGCTACCCAGAACGAAGTTGTGCGTATCATTAGCCGGAGCCTTTATTGTCACACGATAGGCGACTCCTGTGTAGGGGCCAACTGAAATATCGTAGCTAGCCTGAATATCATCTGTAGCCTCCTGCTGCCCAGAACGCTCTGTGATGGTACCGACCATCCTGATTGTAATGCCGCTATAGTTAGAAACCTTAACCAGGTTGTTGCAGATTTTCAGTCCCCAATATAATTGCGAAGCACTTGGTCTGATAATCTCAAAGAGACCGTCAAACAGTCCTGTAGACTTGCCTGCAGAATTGAAAGGAATCTCCGTATCATTGAAGAAGTACTTCATGGAGGTTGGTGTACTGATGCCTTCTGCTGTTCTCGATGAGATGACAACGAAGTACAGCTTCGGCTGCGTCTGCGAGAAATCCGGATAGACAGTCACGACATCCCCATTTCTCTGGTACTCCTGGTAGATATCTCCGTCAGGCGACTGGATTGACGGAGTAAATGTACCCATCTTTGGTATGAAGTTGATGGTTGTCGACTTACTTGCGCTACTCATTTTCTGCCTCCTCTCTCTGCTCTGTCATGATGAATCTGCTGTCTGTAGCTACAGGCAGCTTGTTGCACACTTTGCCTTCCTGCTCCATGCAGGCGGTCTTGCCATCCATAGCGATAGCGCCTATTCTGGACAGCGTCTCCTCGAACTCGATAGGTTCCCCAAGCTGTAGGATATCCTGACACCAGAGAATGAAATTGCCATCCTGCAGCTCAGTTCTGTCCTCGGTCAGCTGAAGTAACTCCACGACCTTGCGATTTGCCTTGATGTATCTTTCCATATATTATATTATAAATGATGATTAGTGAAAAATGAACGGATTGCCATCTGCGTCCACGAAGACCTTGCCGTCGGCATCCATAGCCAGAGCTAAAGGATCGAGGTCTTTAACTTCCAAAGCAAGGATAGCTCCCCTGTTCGGATCCAGCAGATTTGTAGGTACTCTCGGAGACATGCCATGTCCGACAAGGACAGCGTTCTCAAAGTGTATCGAGTTATTCGGTGCCATCCACCAGAGGACCTGCAGTTCTCTTGTCGGGTTCGCAATTTCTCCGACATTGTCAGAGATGGTTGCCGCTGGGTTTACTACCTTCGTGTCGGGCAGGACTTCGTCGACCGTGTCGAGGATATCGTAATCGTAGAATGGTATCCTGCGGACGATATTGACAATTCTGTTCGGTGTAGCATCACTCAGATCTACGCTTGCCGGATTGCCATCAGCCGAGAATTTAGCCCTGCATCTGATGCAGATGCGCTTGCCCATGAGCGAGCGGTCTAGAGTAACCGATGCACCATCTGAAGAAACTTTGATTTCGAGGTCATCTGCTGTAATGGCAGAGAACTGACCTCTATCACGGAGAATCTCCCAGACGAACAGCCTCTTCTCCTTAGTGCACTCCTCTGATCCGAGGCGCAGAGATGCATTGATGACCTGCTTGTCTGTATCACGAAGCGGATTATAGTATCGGTCACCACTCGAAAGCAGCAGCGTCGGCTTGTAGAGGGTTGCATTCTTGCAGTTGATGGAATAGTCCATCATAATTCTGTGAACCTTATTTGTTCTGCTGTCCAGGTACTTCGCCTTGAATCTGAGCAGAATCGGTTTCTGCGGCGCTGCGTTGACATACCAGAGCAGTTTGCCGGCATCATTGCCGGTCGAGGTGATGACATGCTTCCTGGGTGTCGAAACCATCGCATTACCCTCCACACCATTCTCGACTCTGTACCAGGCGATATCTGTCAGTTCACTATTGACACGACCACTCTCGAGTATGTTATCTCTGTCGATTATACCAACGACCGGTTGCAAGGCGCATGGTGTCAACTCGTAATTAGGAGCATACTCATTCTGGTTGGCGTCATAAGTCTGCTCGAGCGGAACGCTGCCTGATATTGTCTTGGATGTGTTCACCTGCAGAGGCGTGTATTTGAAGTCTAATCTTTTGTATTTCATCTTATATGTTATTAAACACATTCCAGTGTGATGGAATCTTGGGCAACCTCATCGCCCAGACCATCACGAAGTGTAACTGTTGCCGTGAATCTAATCTTAGACGGAACTCCCTCGCTGTCGATGGAGAGGTCAGACTGGGTCAGTACGATAGCCTTTCCTGCCTTGGATCCGACTTCGAGTGACCAGATGTTGTCACTTGTGACTCTCTGCTCACCAGCCCTGTTCTCTGTGTATCTGGTCCAGGCTACGTCGCTGTCGAGGATATCTGATGTGATATCCTGGCCGTAGAGCGTAGCAACGATAGTCAGCGGAGCTCGGAAGTTGTCGAAATCATAGAGCGTCTCGTCTTCGAGGAAATCGATGGTGAATGCTGGATTGCCCTCTATCATCGCCCAATCGGTATTATTCCACCTTGGTGCGGTATGGGTACCAGTCTTCTGACATCGCCACTTGCACCCAGTATACCAGACATCGGAAGTCTCGTATTTGCCAGTTTCTGGATTGAGAGCTGAGCAGAAATAGTCTGCCGCCTCTGACCATGGTCCTCGGTCAACATAATCGACAACCGGTTTGCCTTGATAGTCAATCTGTATGATATCCTGGGTGATGATGCCGGCTGCATAGAGATAATCCCTGCCCTTGACGATAGGAAGGTTGAGCGACTTGACGAATTCAGGCATGTCGCCGAAGGCCATGCCGTAGTTGTATTTTTCAAGTATCGGCTTTGTGACGCCCGTCAGCTTGACGATGCGCCCCTCGGAACTGGAGATGTAGAAACAGCTCTGCAGCGACTCATCGGTCTGGTTGCCATACCGGGCGATATTCATGAGCTCGCATGGAGGGAAGTTCTTGCCTGCCGGAACTTCGGCATCAGGATAGAGGGTTACCTCGATGTAATTCTTAACCGTGTTGACGCTGTTGACTCTCATCCATGAGGTGTAGTAATCAGCCGAAGTGCCAGAATTGGCTGCCGAAGCGATGTTGTTGACAACTCCCTTGATGACGTTGCCCACATGCTGAGCCGTGAAGTATCCACTATACTTGGAGCGGAGGTGTAAGCCATAGCAATCATCGCCCAGACTGTCAACGCTCTCGATGGTGTCGCTCTCGGTGAAGAAAGTGTCACCCTCCTGCGCTGACAGGCGGTTGACAATCAGTTCCATGACCCGCATGTATGTGCGGACGGTGATGCTCTCAACCTCTGCATTGCCATTGGCATCGACCTGCGCGCCCTTGCCGTTGTACAGCCCGGAGACGAAGTCACCGAACTGTGCACCCCCCTTGAGCTGCGCCATCTGCTCGGAGATGAGTCCACGCAGAAAGGTAATCACGCCCTCGGCTGCATCGTCATGCTTGCGGCTGAGATAGGCTTCGGAGGTCTCGTCCGCACAGAAGTGCAGCAGCGAGAGGAAAGCGTTGCCGATGCGGTTTGCCGTGTTGGCCTGCAGGCGACGCTCGTCTCTGATGCCCTCGAAAAGGGTCTGAAGTGCACTCTTGTCTAATTTGTATGCCATTTTCTTTTTTGTTTGCAAAGATAATATGCCGATGGAATCGGTAAAAATACGCTCCCTAGAGGTTGCGTGCTGCTCCTATGCCCCTGAATATCTCGGTGAGGGCTGATGCCATCAGACCATTGTACCGGTCGCCGTAGAAGGTCGCCTCATGCTCATTGAGCTTCATGACAGATGAGTAGTACTTCTGAGAGAACCAGTCACGTCTGCCTTTAGGTTCGCCACCGGCGAGACGACCGCCCCAGGCAGGGCCCACCTTCTTCGGTTTATCGAGATTGTTGTCACGACGGTATTCATCGCCCAGGAAGTTGAGGTCTCCGTTGTTGATGCGGTGGACTTTCTCGCCTCCCTGTGCCTCGGTCCACTTGTACCACTCATGTGCCGGTCCTACTCCTGCAGCTACATAGATACCGTACTGCAGGAAGTTGTGCTCAATGGTGGTGACAGAGCCCTGCTCCAGGTGCGCCTTGATGGAAGCGTAGAGTCGGCCGGTATCTATGGTACGAAGCCTCTCCATGCGCTCTCGCCAGTAGTCGCCCATGGCATTAGCCCATCCTCGCTCATATCTGAGGAGATCGTCTACTTCTGCGTCTGCCATAGGCTCTCGTCATACTGAATGTCGATAGGTTCGTCTGATGTGACCATGAAGTAGAGTCCTGTGACGCCATTCATGGACCATCTGCCCAGTTCGCTCGAATAGACCTGCGTGAGGTCCAGGAACTCCATCTGTCCGTCGTATGCCTCACGGCTCTTGTCGTGGAGCATGCGACTGAGGAACTGGCGGAAAATATATCTGCAGATATTCATTTTCGCCTCTCGGTCTGCCATGTCATCGCGTCGGTACCCTGCCAGGATCCAGACGGTATAGACGTTGCGGTCGAAGAAGCCCTCTCCGATGGAATGGGTGTTGCTGTCAACGGTGTCTGACACCATGATGAAGTTGGATGCTTTACGGAACTGCTGCATGACTCCCTGGATGGAATCAGGCCCGGAGCACTCTGTTGCGACAAAATTATAATCCCTGCAGGTTCTGCACTCGGCAGCCAGCTGCTTGAAATATGCGATGGAATCGAAGATTTTCTCTGTCATGTGCTGTAAATTTAACTATTTTGCCTGTTGCGTTTCTTGAATTCCTCTGCCTCCCGAGCCTTGTTGTCCAGCTCTGTGAGGGCAGCCCAGCAGTCTGTATCATAGACTGCCTGCAGTTTAGTTACATCGCCATCTGTGAGCGCCCTGACCTGCGCCTGCATGGCTGGCAGGATGTCCTCACGCCGCAGCTCTCCACCCTCTCTGGCTGGTCTGAAGAAGTGAGGGAAGTTGGCGGCAAAATACTCCTTGACACTCGAGAACCACATGAAGACTCCGAGGAGTTCGTAAGGTTCAAATTTAGCGGTTTCATCGACAGAACCGTCTGCTGTTCTGTACATGAGTTGCGCCATCTTCAGCAGGAATCTGTCCTCCTGCTTAAGCATGAACAGCTGGTAGTTCTTCTCGATATTGAGGTAATCGTAGAAGCTGATCTCGTGAAGCAGGCTGTTTACTGCCGTCAGTTGAACGTCACTTGCAACCTGTAGAGGCCTAAAGTCCGTAAAGGAGTCTATGAAATCGAAGTTTTTGAGCAGGGAGAGAATTTCTGCAGCGCTGATATACAGGACTCTCTCGCGCACTTTCCCAGTCTTAGTATCGCCATTTTCGCCGCTTTCACCGCATTTAACGCTACATTTCCACCCGGTTCGGGTGTACTTATGTACGGTAAGACCGCAGAACCTTGCGAGAAGGTAGCATTTGACAACGGTATGATCCTGGAACGTCGACATGATGCTAAGGACATAGCGCAACTGTTCCTCTGAAAGTTCCGCCCACGATGACGGCGCCTTGAAATTGAACTCTTGTGTACCATCTTTATGCGTTGAAAACGAAGGCAGGTTTTGTTTTTTCATTATTGAACTCTTTGAAATGGTTAGCCTTATATGCCGATGAATTCGCATATAATGGGAATTTATCGAGGTTCTTGTCCAGATATGAGAGCAGTCTTGCACGCTCGTTGGAGTATGCAGACAGCATGCCGTTGGCAAGCATTATCATGCAGCGCATCAGCATCACGCGCACCTCGTTCTCTTCCCAATTACTTTTACGCTCGCATCTAACCTGTGACATGATGTCATCCATCTGCTCATCAGAAACAAGCTTGCGTATGGTGGCATCTGCCTCTTGCATGGCTGCCAACTTGGATGCCCACTCCTTGGATGTCATGCTGGTCTCTCCCGTGAGAAAACGGTAAGCGTCAAAGCTCCAAACTATCGTCTGTATGCCCTGCTTTGCCTGTAGGGTTTTCCCCCAACCCGGTACGTTGCAGAGAAGTGCCAGGACTGTCTGCTGTGATGAGATGAAGGCTACACGGCATTGCTCGATGAGCGCCTCGACTCTGGAGGAACTTGCCGGAGAGACTTCGTTGTTGGCCACAACGCCAAAGCCTGTAGGAGTGAGCACGAGGTCGAGGTGTCTTACTACGCTGAGGAAGGCATCGAGGCATACAGTCTTGATGACTGCTTCACGCAGCTCCTCGCTGTTGTTGTACCATGGGTGCGAGCTGGTCTCCAGTGCCTCCTCGCTGGTCTCCAGTGCCTTCTCGCCTACCTCGCCCAGTATCTGCTTACTGATCCGCTGATAGGACTCCTTGAAATGCGGTTCCACCGACTCGAACACCTCAGAGTGCGAGCTGGTGGCTGCAAGGATGCTCTGTTCGAAGTCATCCTTGCTGATTTGAATCTTCATTTTTGCCATTGTTTGAAACTATTGATGTCTGTTGGTCCTTATTTTTGTCGAGTGTCGTGAGTTCTATCATCGGCACGTCTACGGTCACTCCTCGGTCGGCATAGCCATTGTAGTGGGAGATGACGTGGTAAGGCTTGCACATGATGTCGTGGCAAGCCTTCTCGAGCGACTGCTTGAGGATGAAGAGCTCTCGCTTGTCTGAGCCGGAGTTGTTCATCTGGCTCTTGCCCGGCGTGGCTCCGATGAGGTTTGGATGCACGCCCAGCGAGAAGCAGAGGGCGTTGGATGCCTCGCTCATGTCGTCTGCCCAGTCGCCACCCTCCTTCTTGCTGCCCTCAGAGAGGTTGATGATGCGCACCATGCGCTGCTCCTTGCCGTTTGGGTCGAAGTAGTAGCCCGTGATGAGTGCCTTTCCTGCATTCTCAGGTCCGCAGACGAAGTTGATGATGTTGTCCTTCTCCTGCAGGATACGCGCCTTGCGCTTATCCGGGTCGACGATGTCCTCGTTGTTGCAGAGCTCCTCCCAATAGTCTCTGTGCACCTCTATCTGGATGCGTGGCGCAGAGGTATTTTTGATCATGTAGCGCTTGCCGATGCCGATGAGACGGTAGATGTCGTACCAGGCATCGTCGAAGATGCTGGCATAGTATGGTATCGGATAGTACTGCAGTCCTGGTGTCGGGATGCGGGATATGATGGCAAACTTGCAGTCCTTGCCCATCTCGGGTGCCTTGCCCATGATGCCTGTGTATGGGTCGGGAGCCTTGCCCATGCGCGCCATGAGGTCGCCCAGCGGGTCGTAGAAGTCGAGCAGCGGAATGACCTCGGTATGTACCGGCGACATGACGTTGCGGAAGTCGCCGAAGAAGACATGCTCTATGCGCCCCTTGTCATTTGGTACCTCCAGGCGGCAATAAGAAACGTCCTTGTGGCGGATATTGACTATCTTGGAGTGGTCACGGCTCAGGATGATGACCTCTACCGACCAGAAGAAGAACTTCATGTCGGTGGCCTGCTGCATAAAGACCTCATGAATGGAGTTCTTCAGGCAGAAGTCGCGGATCTCGCTGTCGGTGGTGTCCTGCTTTGTCTCCCGGTCCATGAAGCGTAAGCCCTGCCCGTAGCAGCACTGGACGTTGAACGCCATGGCTCGCTGCGCCACCATGTTGCTGCGCATCAACTGCTGCAGGATGTATGGCATGTCGTTGTCATCGCCATAGTTCACATACTCGAAGAGCTTGCCGTCTGAAGTCTCCAAGATGCCCGTGGTGGCATCGCCCACCTCTCCGGAACCCAGAAAACTGGTATCCCGCCCATACTGCTGCTCGATGGTGGTGGAGTCTGTAACCCTGCTTACGCCCTCTGCCACGAGAGCGTAGCGACTGTAGGAACCGCTGGATCCTACTTGCTGAAGCTGATATTTTTTCTGTTTCATGTCATAAATATACTGGTAAGCCCAGGAACTGGTGAATGTAGATGTCCGGAACGGTGCGAACCTCGGCATTTGCCGGATTGACGAGACGGTGGAATCCGCCACGCCAGCTGCTGCCCCTGACCAGCCATCCTGTATAGTCGACGGTCTCGCCGTCTGATGTCCACGCCTTCAGGTTAATGGTAGAGCGGTCTCGCTCTGCCTTGGCCAGGAGGCGCAGCACCTCTGTGAGGTGGTAAGCCGTTCGTTTCATCAGCTGAAGGTGTTATCAAAGGTGTTGTCGAAGATACGGCCGGCACGCTGCAGGTCAAGCACATTGTGCTGGCGCTGCGCGTATGTGTAGCTGAAGGTGAAGCGTGGCACGCTGTCGCGTAGGTTGTCACGCTTGGACTTGGAGTCTGAGAGGGTGACACGCTTGCCCACCTTGGCTACCCCGACGATGAAGTTGACCAGATAGACCTCGTCTGAGCGGAAGAGATCATCTGCCCAGTTTGCCATGTCTGTGCCCAGATAGCCCGTATCGGCGTTGAAGGTGCGCTGCTCTGTGATGCGGTAGTTTACCCTGATGCCGCCCATGTAGGCTGCATCGCGGGTGTACTGCGGGTCTACTTCGTGCTTGCCTGTGCAGTAGATGAGCTCCTGGCAGCCGAAACTGTTGGTGAAGAGCAGAGTAGGCGCCACATCTCGCTCCTCGCTGTCTATGATGAAGGTCATGGAGCGTGAGCCTGCCTCTACCACGTAGTAGAGAAGGTCGGTGCCCTCGGTCTCGAACCGTGACGGAGAAACGTCGATGGTGGTGTATATGTCGTTGCCGCCGGTGGCTGGTGCGGTAAACGATTTTGTGGTTTTGTCCGCATAGTGTGCGGTGACTTGTGCCGCTTCCTTGCCCATGTAGTGGAGATACTCCAGTCGCCCCATGTAGGTGGTCTTGTGTCCCTCGAGCAGGGTGAGGAAGTGGGTGCTGAGGAATGTAGAGCAATCCACGCCCACGATGTCTACGGTAGAATAGTAGACCTGCAGGTTGGCTGTCTGCGTATCGGTGACTGTTGCCGAGTCGGTGTCTCCGGAGTCCGGAACCTGCTCCTCGGCGATGGTGATGGTGGCTGTGACTGCCAGCCTCCGGCGTGCATAAGGACGGAAGATGTCGGCAAGGTCGATCACTCTGACCTCTCCATCGGCAGGATAGAGATACTCATCGTAGATGATATCATCACCTATCTTGATGGTGACGAGCAGGCGGGTCTTGGCCGTGAGAATATCGATGTCGGGGATGTTCTCAAGGAAGCAACTGCCCGACGGAAGTGATGTGATGGTCATATATTATCTTTTTTGATGCAAAGATAATATGGAGAGGATAAAAATAAAAATACGGCTGACTACCCTCACGGGCGGCCAGCCGTATCAAAGCTTTTCAAAACTTTGTAAAATTTTTCGTGCTGCAAAGGTACGAAAAATTATTCATAACACATGGTAGTATAATAAAATATATGAGTTTTTAACTTAAACCAGTTTATCTGGCCTGACAACTCTCTCCCATATAGCCCATGCCACGGTTCCGTCTGGCTGCGTGGCTACATAGTAGCCATGCTCCTGCAGATACTGGTTGATGGTTTCTATACTGACACCGCCCATGTCATCAAGTTCCGTGGCGATGTCCTGGGTGGTCTTGAAGCTCTTCTTGTAATCAAGACCAGTTTCTTCATCCTTCACAGGGAGGCAGCTGCGGAAGTGGAAGTAAGCGTCGAGCAGGTCCTCCTCAAACTGCTCGCTGTTGAAATTATCTTTATTTCTTGGCATAATATTCATTTTTTAAAGGGTTAAACTTAAATACCGTCATCTGGGTGCTGTCGGTTTAATGCCGTCTCATAGAGGTCAACCCAGTAGCTCAGACGGGAAGCCCAAAGGCCGTATTTGACCTGAAGTCTGCAGACGCGGATTTCCTCTCGCTCCAGTTCTCTGAGGTATCTGCCGACAATGCGATGACAGTCCAGATTAACACAGTATCTTGACTGAATCTTGGCATACTCCACCAGTTTGTACAGCTCCTTGCGCTTGGCTTCAAGCTCCCACCAGCGTTTCATGAGCGCATCGCGGATGCGACGGCGTCTGAAATATAGCAAGAGAACGTCTCTCTTGACTTTTTTCTTATTCTTTTTCATACCTAATCGTTGTTGATGGTTTTCCACTTGGCTAGAGCCATATTGTATGGCTCAACCTCTTTAGCTCCATACCTAAGAGCATAGTAGCGATGATCATACCATCGGATAATAGTCTGCTTGTGTGACGCATCATCGATGAAAACAACAGAACCCATTGTATTGTATTTTCTCTGAAATTTGATTTCCACCTTATGGGCGTTCATCTGCCTGCCTTCAAGAGCGAAGAACTTGCACATGACGATATCCTTGGCTGTCAGCTTTGCTGTGCGTCTTCTTCTACTTTTCTTCATCATGCTACCTCCCCTCCGAAAATGAAACCACCAATCATGACCATCGCCATCACAGCTGCGAAACCAACCATGGTGAGCACAACCTCTCCATAGGTCACGGTCTCCCCGCAGATATAGCTGAAGGTCTCGCTCTTGGTCTTGGCGAGCTTCTTGATTTCACACTTGAGGGTATTGATACCCTCCTCAACGCTGATGCCTGCAGGTCTTACCTGCGCATCACTTAATAAAATTGAATTCTGCATAATTGCCATCTTATAACCATTATAGACCGACCTTGATGTATAAATACAATGGTGGCGGTCACATTCACCGTTGGTTATAAGATGGTAGCTTTCCCAGCGAAGGGCAAGTATCTTACGGATCATGCAACCGCCATATTGAAAAGACCTTTTTCCCGCTGCCGGGAAAATGATACTTTATAGGCATAAAAAAAGCCCACGGCGTGAAGCCTAGGCGAAACAGTCGCCATCGCTGAGTAGATTACTACTATCTTATAACCGATGGCAAAGGTACGAAGAATATTTGAAACCGCCAAAAAAAAAGGCAAGAATTTTTCAACTCTTGCCTTTTTTCTTTCTTTTTTATGTTATAAAACACATTATTCAGGTTTAGCGACCAAACCTTCTCTGATTTCTGAGTCTTTGCTAATTCTTTTGACCATAATATAATGCACAACGTTTTGAACAGCTGTGGTCATCTCTAACTTCCATCCACGCTTAGCCATATAATTTACAGCATCCATAGCAGTATTGAATTTCATAGGCTTTCCATTCTCATCCCATATAGCTTCAAAGGAGTGTCCAGAAGATACTTCACCAAGGTCTAGTTGGATTTTAATTTTTCCAATGCCCCAAGCATTATAAGCCATCATTGTACAATAGACAGGATACTTTCCATCCTCTGTTTGTACAACACTTTGCGCTTTAGCGCCCATAGTTATCAAGACGATAACCAACATTAAAATTATTTTTTTCATACCATGATATTTTAAAACTTCTTGCAAGGTAAGGAGAAAAAATGGAATGACCAAGGAAAAAGGGAAGAAATTTTAAAGAAAATGACTTTTTTATGTTTTAGAGCATAAAAACGAGGGGTTGAGGAATGAAAAGGAATCAAACGGAATCAAACGGAATGATTTTGCGGAATCATTCGGAATCATATCCAGGAATGACCGGAAAAGACTGCAAAAACGACCGGAAACGACCGAAAACGACCGCAGGATCTCCCTTCGGTTCTGCCACTTCGAGGAATGGATTCCTCGGAAATTCCCCGATTTTCCGTGCATTTTCCTCGAAAATTCCCCGATTTTCCCCGATTTTCTCTGATTTTCTCCGATTTTCTCTGAAATTCTCCGATAATTTTCCTAACTTTGCGGTGTTTTACGTAATATATTAAGGTATGAAAAAGTCAAGAACCGATATTGACAGTATAGAGAGCCGTATCAAGGCTCTCTATATCATAGTCATTTGTCAATCACTAGCGATAATATCACTTGCCATGCCCTCTCTAAGAGAGGTTCTGTGTAAGCTGCTAACACGGATAATAGGGCTAGAATGACTCCAATAACAGTCATCTTCCTATTCCATCTCCTTTCACTCTCCTGCTTGCGCTCTTGAGGATTTTCACTGGTGTCCTTTAGCCTACCCTCCAGATAGCCTTCAGCGCTCTCCAGCATCATTCTGTCGTGCATCTGCATATACTTCACTCCCTTAGGCAATATATGCCATTTGCCTTCAGACTCCTCTATGTAGCCCTCGTTGGCCAATGGTGGTAGGAGGAACCTCAAGTCAACATCATCAAGCTGGTTGTCAACCAGCGAGCCCCAGAGCTGCGCACGTGACTTGTCACCCTTGATGAGCTCACGGAGAATCAGGCGAGCCTGCCTGCAGGTCTCATTATCTTGTAATAATATCATTTATCAATATCAAATATATGTGAATAATAAGAAGTCCCCGGCACGGAATCGTGTCGGGGACGATGTGTTAAATAAAGATAGCCTAAATAGCAAGGCTAAGCGAGCCGAATTTCTGAGCCATATCCTGCAAGGCACCTCTGAGAGTAACAAGTTCATCAGGAGTAAACTGCGATGCCTTTCCGTTGACTATGTTTCCGTTCATCTTATGTGCCAGCCAAGAGCGAGATTTGCCAAAGTAAGCCTTTGCGATGTAAGCCATGGAAACCATATCTGTTATCTCACCAAATTTCTCTGCCATGGTCAGTTCCTTGACCTTCTGCTCTGTGGTCTTAGCCATGTAGCCCACTGCCACGGCAAAAGCCTTAGGGTCTGACTCCTTGAGTGCATCCATCTGACGGCGAACCTCCGCCTTATCCTCTGCGGTCTTGGCAGCTCTGTTTTGTGCAGCCAAAGCCTTCACCTTATCAATCATTTCTGTATATTCCATAATCTTATTTTTTTAAGTTTAAAGGAATGAGTGCCCCCGAAGGGGCTTTCTCATTTCTTTTTGTTTTTAATTTTGTTTTGCAACTCTGCGATTTCTTTTTCTGCTACCCTCTTGAAGGTATCGGGGAACTCTTGCCAATACTCTAGGTAGAAAAGCAAATCGTCTTCATTTTCCTTGAGTTCCTTAGATTTTCGTCTTGCCATATACTATCTTTATTAACACGATGCAAAGGTACTAAACATTTGTTGAATAACCAAATATTTTCGTGATTATTTTCAACATTTGTGTATTATTTAACATTTCACCCCCATCAAACACGGTTTTTACCTCTTTTTCTCATCATTCTTGAATGATGTCAAACAATGTTATTACCTCTTTTACCCCGGAATGCAATGGAGGGGTCGCCCGAAAAATGGCGCGTTTCTTGTGGCAATTCTGCAGGAATTGTCATAAGTCGCCATTTTTCGGGCGGCAATCGGTTGGAAACCGATTGCGAAAATTGGTGTTTTGCACCAATTTTCCACGGTCATTTTTGCCAACTTGTTGAAAATCACGGATTTTTGAAAAGTTGATGCAAAAAAGGGCGTGCCTTGCTGTAAGCATAGCCCCCACCGCCCTACGCTCGGAGGCAATTGCCACGGCTGACTGGAGCGGTATATGTAAGGGATTTTTCATGTGGCAATTGCCCCTTTCCCCGACTGCCGTGCCGAATTGCCATCGCCCTCACTACTCTATCCCCTTCCCTTTATCCGCGGTTATCAGCAAGATTGCAAGAAAGAGAAAGGGCAACGTGTTCCTATCACGTTGCCCATGGTTCCTATAGTCTGCCCTTGTCGTGATAGCTGTAGAATGCTCCATCTGTTACTATCACATGGTCCATGAAGAAGATGCGCATGACTTGACAAGCCTTGGCTATCTGCTGGGTCAGCACATCGTCCGCCTTGCTTGGCTGCGTGTTTCCCGACGGGTGATTGTGCACAAATGCCATGATGGTTGCACCGCTCAAGACTGCCTCCCTCATGAGAATACGTATATCCACAGATGTCTCAGTTATTCCTCCCTCGCTCAGTTTCACGCTCTTGATGAGTCTGAAATTTTGGTTCATCAATATGACGTGTGCCTGCTCCACCTTGAGGTCTGCCATCTGCGGAAGCATGTAGTTGTATATGGCTAGACTGCTGCCCATGTCGGGCTTGCTGCCCAACTTCTCCACTGCCCTTCGCTTGCCTAGTTCCATAGCTGCGAGTACTGCCAACGCCTTGCAGTCGCCTATTCCCTGCACCACTTGCATTTCGTCCATGGATAACTTTGAAAGGTTACTGAGATTGTTGTCTGCCATGTTCATCAGTTGCCTAGCCTGGCTTAGGCTTTCGGCTGTTCCTGCCCCTCTGTTGATTACCATGGATAACAATTCGGTGTTACTGAGTGAATCGAATCCGTAATTAGCTGCCTTGAACTCTGGGCGCTCGTCTTCGAGGAAATCATTGTACTTCTTCATGTTATGCTACTTTATTATAGTTGTTGTTTGATTTCTTGATATTAACACCCTGTGGGAAACATCTCTTTGAGTGTGCAACTGCCTCATAAAAGCCTTCTGCCATCTCCTGCAACACGCCTCTGTTGCTTATCGGGTCGTGGTGAATTGTGCGAGCCAAAAAGATTTCTCTCTCCACATAAGCACCTGCCGCCTCCAACTTTCCTCTGAAGTCCTCGATGGTCTTACCGCTAGTCAGCAGGTCGTCGAATAGAATTACCTGCTTGCCCTTGAAGTACTCGCCATCTACTGAAACGTGATACATGTCCTCGTTAACAACGTGGCTGCCTCCGTTGTGGGTTGGCTTGCGCTCTCCAAAGATGTGCACGTGCTCATTTGCGGTTGCGATGCCTGCTGCATTGAGGATGGCTGCGAGATAGCCGAATCGCTTGTTATATTTCCAGTTTGAGCTGCATGGAGCAAAAACTACAACGAAGTCCTCTAAGATACTGCTATACTGCTTTGTAAGATAGCGAACTAGCCACTCAGCGCAGATTTGTACCGCCTCCTTATCGCCTGCCTTGAAGTCGTAGACGAAGCGGTTGTTTGCCATCTGCTGTGCCTTGTCAACGCAAAGGTTGATGTAAGCGTTTGGAACGTACTCAAAGAAATAATTCTGTCTCATATCGAAAAATTTTATAAAGTTTGAAATTGTATTCTGGTAATGTTTGGGAGTCCAGAGATTTTTCCCACTCCTGCTGTGGAGTATTTTTTTTAATTGCATTCCGTTCAAAGCCCGGTGTGCCCTTTCGATTTTTCCTATGCTTAACAAAGCGCTGGCAGAGGCAAACAGGTGTGGGGTTCTGTGTTAACAAAAGGTAAAGGTTTAGTGTAGCGTGAAGAACCTTTGGCTTTTGTTAACCCAGGTTCATGCACAGGTTTGAATCGCCAGCAGCTACCTTTGCATAGGAAATTTCGGATGGGAACACGGCGGCGGAGAATGCAATAAAAAAAGTACGGAACAGCATCAAACAACCATCGGAGATACCGCTTTCTCACACACACAGAAAGAAAAAAAGGCTGCCTACTCTCACGAGCAAGCAGCCAAGGAATCAAAACATAAAAAAAACTTAAAGCAATAAATAAAAAGAACGAAAATTTTATCGTGGGTAATAGTTGCTCATGCCACCCGTGTACAGGACGGTCTGAGGGAACTTGTCTACGCCAATGCAGACGGTATCGAAGGCATCGGAGAAGTCGGTACGGTTCTCCAGCCTGTCCTCGTCTGTCTCTACGAGCTTCTCACCTCGCTTATCCTTGCCGTTGTTGTAACAGCCGGCACTCTCGATGGAGATGATCAGGTCCTCGTTGTTGTCCTGGTTGATGAGAACCATGTGGCGTGCATGTCCCTTGAACATGCGGTCGATGAGCAACTGCTTCTCAAGATGGTTCATCGGCTTGCCGATGTAGACCTCCGTAACGAGCCAGCCATTCCTTCGCAGCACCTTGGTGATAATCTGGTAGAACTTATCGCTGTGCGTTGCATAGGAGTTTCCTACGAAGGTCGCATCGTAGTAGAAGATGACTCGTTTATTCTTGAGATACTTATAGTAGTCGCAGAAGTCCTGAGCGAGCTCAGGCAACTTCCTGGCATACTTCACATAGAATGAGTTGACGATCCGCAGCTTGGTATCAGAACCCACCTGCCCGACTACGAGACAGTTGATGTTATTGTTGGCATCGGAACCGATGATCAGCGGTAAACCGTCCTCCAGGTCGCCATCCATGCGGCAGTCCGGCTTGTCGTGCTTAGGGTCGAACTTATACTGCAGGTCATTGAGGAACCTGGTGTTCGGTGCCGTATAGAAGTTGCGATCCTCGTCAAGCCCGGAGTAGAAACCATCCTGTGCGATGCCGACATGCTGGCACATGATGCTCGTGAGGAAGGTCATCTTTGGTAGATCTCGCTTCATCTGTCTGATGAAGTCCTCGCCTAGAACTGCGAGGTTCTGAATGCTCGAGCACCTGGAATACACCAGGGCATAGGAGCGGAGGGAGTGCAGAACCTTCTCGTATTTCTGCACCTGCGACATGTAGTAATCGTACCGCTCTGGGTGAGCAGCCAGCTTGTTTCGGATGCTATGCAGATGCACCAGTACCGTCTCGAGAGTAGCAATCAGCTCCTTATCCATCTTCTTCTCCCACGACATGAACCAGGAACCTTTTTTGGTCGCCGATGTATCAGAAGTAATGGTCAGACCATGGTGGAGACAGCAGTCACCGAACAACTGCTTGTTTCCACGGTTTGCAGGGAGCGTCTCATTGTTGAGCTGCTCCCAGTCAATAAATTTTGCCTCGTCGATGAAGACATGGTCAAGAGAGAGGGAGTTAGATGTACCGCTGCGGTCTTGAGAGATGATATTGAGATAGCTACCATTATAAAAGGCTACGGTATTCTCCCAGTTCATAGGCTGGAAGTGCGGTTCCTGCCAATGCAGCGCCTTCCACGGTTTTTTGCCAACGATGTAGTGGACATCGCGCTTGTAGCCCCACTCCTCGAGGTGGACCAGAGCTGAAGGAAGGATGTTGGTCTGGCATCGTTTGACCGATGGCGCCACCATGCCCAGGCACGAACCCGGCATGTGCTGCACGGCATAGAGGATGCGGCCAGCCTCGACCACACCCTTTCCGGTACCACGCCCCCACTCGCAGACCAGCGTCTTGGGCATGAGCTGCAGGACGCGCGACTGCACGTCGTTGAAAAATAACTCCTTAGGTCTTGCTGCTGTCATCATCTGGCGGAAGTTCTTCGAAGTCGGCATCCTCGATGTCCGGCATCGAGTAGCGTTTCTCCATTTTCTTGATTTTCGCACGAAGATTTGGAATCTTCTGCAAACCGATGACCGTCGGATCATCTGTCATGCGGAACTCAACAGGAACAATCTTGTCGAATGCCAGCTCTGGCTCATCAGGCGTGTCTGTACGGTTGTTCTTGATGCGGTTTTTCTGCATCACGGCAAGCGCCCGGAAGTCGCCTGCAGCCTTGGCAGCCTTGCGGTCCTCGTCTATCTCCTGGTTGACCTTCCATCGCCAGAAGTCCTTAGAGGCGGCGTTGAGATTGCCGAGCATGACTTGGCAGAGATGTATATCATCGTATGCCTGTGTCTCGCTGACGGAAAACATGGCCTTGTCTTGATCAACCATCTCCCTGACGGTAAAGCGTGGATAGCGCAGCCAGAATGCGTAGCAGCCACGCAGCCGCTCCACTCTCGCCTTGACGATGGCAGAGATGTGAAGTTCCTGAAGCTCATCCTCGTTGAGAGGCATGTACTTCATGTAGTCATCAATGTTGACTGGTAGACTCATATCTAACTGAGGTTAGCCATAATCTGCGAGAGTTGCGACATGATGGACTGGTAGGCTCCAGGAGAGCCGACCTTGGCGAGCGCTATATTGTTGATGCGTAACTCGTTAGCGGTCTCCGCTAAACCTTTGAGGTAGCGGTGTCGATAGGGTGAGCGCGGATCCTGCAGCTCCAACTGCATGGCCATGGCCTCGTCGGGAGGCAGTTCCATCATGATGGGCACCTCTTCTACCGGTGTCATGGTCTTTGCCAGGTCATAGACCGTCTGCAGGTAAAGTTCACTCTCTTCCAGATAGGGAAATTGTTGTCGTATCATCCAGCAAATTATTTAACATGTTATTGAGATTGAGATAAACATCTCTGTCAGTCGTGATGAACGTGCACTCAGCACGGTCACCATAGGTCTGGTTCTGAGATGTTATCACAGAGACTAACCACTCGTTGTTAGCAACGAGCATGACCTTGGAGTGGTTGAGCGTCAGTTTAACTTCATCAAAAGCCTCTGACATCAAGCGACTTAGCTTTAAAGTTTTACTTGAAGCTTTAATGTCCGCAACCAAAACTGAGGAGGCAACCAACCCTCGCTTGCGAAGGTTGATGACTCCACAGAGGAAGGCATCGGATGTGGAGAAGGTGGTGACGGCAATGTGCGCTGCACCTGTCTGCTCCAGAATCCACCCCAACAGACCAAGGGTGTGAAGACCTTGGCCAAGGAAGACCTGCGAGCTACTCTGCTGGAGTGGCTTCAGGACTTGCTGTATCTGCTTCGCCCTCATCTGTAACCTCCTCTTCTGCACTCTCTGGCTGCTCCTCGCCATCGGCTGAAGCCTGCTGCTCCATGGTGATACCCGCCTGCTGAAGCTTTGCGATGGTATCAGCGGTGATTTCAGCCTTGGCTGTAATCAAGAGTTGCACACGCTCATTGACCTTTGCTCTCAAGGCATCAGCCTTGTCGGTATTGCCAGCCTCCATCAAGCCAATAAGCTGGTCAAGGTTCTTGGTGATGTAGGATCGAGCATTGCCAATTTGCTTGGAGGTGATGGCTGCTTCTGGCTGCTCCTCCGCTGGCTGCTTCTCGGCATCACCCGGCTTGGCATGGTCGTAGACGTCCATGGCCTGCTTGTATGCATAGTACTCCTCCTTGAGTGTAAGGAGCATGCGCTTGAAGTCTTCGTCAGCAGCATGCAAGCCCTCGTATCTGTCACATGACATGTCGTAAGCTTTGCAAGCCTCAAAGTGTTCTTTGATTTTCTTCCACAGAGCGCAGTTGCTATCCCAAATAGCCTGGATGTTATCAGGCAACTGGTCATGGTCTGCTCGTTTGCCTTTGGCTACGATGGCTGAAGGCACGATGGAATCGAGGTTTTCTGACTCCACGACCGGAAGATGAGGTGCCAGCTGCTTTGCAATCTGGTCTGCTTCTGAGGTCTTGTCAATCGCAGTCTGAAGAACTGGCGTGACTGCCTTGTCATAGTTGCGGACATCATCGATGGTCATGCCTTCGATGCGATAGTTGAGATGCTTCTGCAGCTCATATTTGAGCAACTCGAGTTTGCCCTGTGGGTCGAAGTTGATGAGTTGATAGAGGTGACGGTTGTTATTCATCTGAAGGAGGAGCAGCGCTCCCTCCCTGATGTTGGCATCGGTATGCTCGCTGTCAAACCACTTCTTCAACTTTTCTGTGAATTTCGGATCATTCATAATATAGAAAATTAAAATGGCGAGGCGAGCTCATGTAAGCATCGCCCCGCCACTGATAGTAGTTATGTAGGAAAATCGAATCCCTTGTTAATGGGCGTCTGTACCAGCAGCGACCTCCACTGGCTTGCAATCCTTACCAGAGATGGTTCCTTCAGCAGTTGTGAGGGTACCGAAATAGAATGGAGGCATGGTCTCGCAGTTGACAGAGATCTCCAGTGTGGTATTTGTCTCGTCAGAGATGCCTGCGCCTGAAGACTGAGATGGTGTTACGTCGACCTCGAAAGTCTCGTCACCGAACTGGCGAAGCTTGCCGTTGCGCTCAGGAATCATAAAGATACCGTCTTCGTTGAGAAGCAAAGAAGCGAGTGCAGACGCTTCCTCCTCTGTACCAGGGAGGACAGCTGTTGCCTTGAGGTTCATGGTCTTACAGCCATGTTCACCCTGCGCCTCTGGCGAGAAGGAACTCTTGTCTGTGATGAAGGCAATCTTAATCCAGACCTTGTCTGCCTGAATGGTGTGGCTATCTTTGATGACGAGATAGTCCTTGAGTGATGTTGCTGTTTCCTTCTGCGGCTCTGCGAACTTGGTGATGTAACGCCGTGGGATAAAGAAGCCGTAGGCTCTGGTACCAGGCATTCTCTTCTCACCAGGACACTTCAACACATCCTCATAAAGGTCTGTGGCTGAAGCACATGTTTTCTTTGTTGCCATATATCAATATATAATATTATGTATAACCATAGACAGCTATCCCTTACTCAGAAGGGATAGTGTCGTAACCGAAGAGGATGCGTTCCTTGGAGATCGACTCGAACTGAGTACCGAAGTACATAGTTGCCACGAAGTCAACCAGGAAGTGAGAGTCAAGAGAACTCTCTACACCAAAGTTCGCCTTGTCGCCCTCGGTAGCCAAACCGATGAGCATGTTGCTGCCAGGAGTGATGATCTTGTAGCCCGCAGGAACGTTGTCAAGCCCCACAAGGGTGCAATTGCTGGCACCATCCAACTTGTTGTGGTTAAACTCATTGTTCCAATTGACAGTTCCGTATTTATCACGATAACAGCGGCGGTAGAGCGTAAGTTCATGGCTGTTCATGAACATGCAGGTATTGATGCCCTTCAGTTTTTCATCGGCAGCATCATAGAATGCCTCGACTGCATCGACTGCGTTGACACCAGTCATCGCGGTTGTATTGAAGAGGTTGCCCTTCTCAACAGCAATCGCCTTGGACTTGATCTCAGCATCGGAGATGGTCTTGAAACCATCAGCGAGGTCTGCGGTACCAGAGCCAGCTGGGTTACGCTTCATAGTAAAGAGGTACTTGAAGAGTGCCTCACCTATCTTGCCTGCCAGGAACATGCCAATCAGTTTGGTGATAGGCTGTTTTTTGAGCGCCTCGCCCTGGAATACGTTGGAGCCATAGATAGACTCACGAACCTTATTTGGTTCAAAAGGCTTGACACATGAACCAAGGAATGTCTCCAGGGTACGGCCTGTGATTGTAACGCCATTCTCATCCTTGCGAGTAAGAGAGTATGGCCCGAGCTCCATGTCGCCTGCGAGCTCTCCGACAGTCTCCTTGCCACGAACGCCCACGCGTCGGCTCATGAATTTTGCTGCCTCGTCAAGAGCGCGCACAGGCATCACAATGATGTCCTTGCGGTACTTCGCAAAGCTGGTCTTCAGTTCATCAGGAGTAATTTCAACTGTATTTTCTAAAGCTGCCATTTTAGAATATCTGCTTCAAAGCATTGTAGATTTCACCAGAGTCAACGTTGTCAACCTCCGGTTTGACGTCATCATGGGTAGCAGAACCCGGTGCGCCCTTGAGATCATTGATCTCCTTATCCTTGTCCTGGATATCCTTGTCCTTCTGCTCAACCTTCGCCTTCAGGTCCTTGACCTCCTGGCTGGCTTTGTCGAGCTCAGCGGACTTGTCATCCAAGTCCTTCTGTTTCTGGGCAAGAGCATCCTCGATTTTCTGCATCTCTGCATCGGTGAGAGTAATCTTCTCATCGCTAACCTCAAAATCCTCCTTGCGATTGAGGAGGGTCTGAAGATTGAGGAATTTTTTCTTCATGTTAGAAATTTGTGTATTATTCTTGAACATATCTCTGAGTGAGGCGGCGACCTTCTCGAGAAATGTTTTAGAGGGCTCGTCATCAGCGGTTGCTCCAGGAAGTGGCGGCAAACCAAGGTTGGAGCAGAAAGCATTTGTGAAGCGCTTGGAGAGATTGGTCTGACGCTTCTTGTCTTCGTCATCAAGGTCTCTGATCTCATCTACGAGGCCCAACTCTAAAGCTTGCTCCGGACTCAACCAATTTTCCTTGCCCATCTGCTTCAGCATCTCTTCGCTGGTCTTGCCTGAGCGTTTGGCATAGACGGAAGCGATTACCTTGTCTATGGTGTCGAGGTCATCACGCTGCTTCTGCCACTGCTTGATGAGTTCATCAAGTTTCTGCTTGTTAGCTGACTCCCAGACAGCGACTCCAGTGGAGGCATTGTGAATGAGCATGGTGCTGCCGACTGACATGTCAACATGTTTTGCTCCCATACACAAGACTGTAGCGATGGAAGCTGTCATGCCCAATATGTGGATGTTAACATGACCATGGTCCTTGATAAGTTGATAGATGGTTAAGCCTTCATCAACATAACCACCCGGCGAGGAGACGGCGATATCCACCTCCTCGTCCGGATGAGCGTCAAGGTAGGCCTTGACATCCTTGGAACGTGTACCATAGGTGCCCGACCACCAGTCGTAGCCGGCTCCGATGGTACCGCATATCATCATTCCGTATTTCATGCGCTTATCTTTTTTGATGCAAAGATAATATGGCAATTGCCAACGGAAAAATACGTAAATCAGGCTAATAAAGGTGCTTTTCGGGTGCTACCCCACTGAACTGTGTACTCGAGCATGGCAGAAGTCCCAAGGGAATCAGGGTGGACATCTGACATATTAATAATAGGATATGGCCGCTCCCTGTTGCCAATGAGATAGCGTTTGCCCTCGATGGTGGTGACCAGATAGGCATAGTTGTCCTTCATGTCCAGGTCTTCGCGGCATGTGCGGAAGGTGAGTTTATGGGTGTAGAACCGCTGACCATCCTCTATTTTGTCTGTGATTTCCATTTTGGCAGGCTTCTGACACTTAACAACTGGCCAATTGTAGCTATCTGGTATTTCAAATGTATGGTTGCCTAGAAGTGTATCGAAAGGCAACTCGCTGATAGGAATGCGCTGCACGTTGCAGATATAACTAAGTCTTTTCATAAGCTTAAAAATTTCGTGACTGTTCGCATCTGTTCGCACCTGTTCGGTGTTGAACAAAAACAGGGCTAGAGTAGATGAGATTTTTTCATGAAAAATCGTCTTTTTTGCATCTTTTAAGATTAAAAAGATTGATGCCCTTCTCCTGATAGGCCTTGCGCATGCGATACCACTTCATGCGGATTGTCTCAGCATACTCTATGTCGATACCCTGCTGTTCACACCAGGAGCGGAAAGCAGACATCTTCTTGCATGACATGTCATTGAGGTCTCCAAGGTCACTCCACATGTTGATGCGGAAGAGGTCGTTGATGCTCTCTGTGAGCGCCTGCTTTGCATGACCGTTAAGGAAGTTGTAAGTCTCTGGGCTTTTAGACTTGGAGTAAGGTATGCAGATGGCAACATCTCGCTCTCCAGGTTGCTCAGGCAGATTATTGATCGGGCGCTTAGATAGGAACCGGCGCAGAACAGCATTCTCGTTGCTGGAGGACGGAAATTCCACGGGATCGCCGAAACTATGGGTGAGCCACTGCTTTAGATATGGCTCTACCTGTACATAAACTACGAATTTACTCATATTTCTGTAATTAAAAACACCGCAAAGTTAGGAAAAATAATCGAGATATTCCTACGTTTATAGGAAAAACTATCTGTATTGCGCTAAAAATCCTTGTTTTAAGGGGAAAATTGCAATTAAAAATCAAGGAACCCATTTTTGGGCAATTCATTTGTGGCAATTGTGGCAAAAATGTTAAGTGCTTGATTATTAATATTATAAGTCTTTTCTTATTGACACAAATATATAATAGAATTGCCACATTGCCACAACCTTTGCCACACTTCTCTTCTCGTTGCCACAAATTGCCACATAATTGCCACAAATACATACCCTCTTAACTCTCTGATAATCAGTGTTGCACTAATTGCCACAAATGCCACATTGTTTTTAAGTCGCGTGTGAGTTGTCGGAAAAATCACGGAACACCAACAAAAAAGCCCCCAGAGGAATCTCTTCCCATGGAGGCTATCGATATGATCTAAACAAAAAACTTATTTCCACTATAGTGGCGAAGGTTCCAGACCTAGAGCCTTCTGCTCAGCATCTGTCATGACATAGGTATCCTTGGTCTGTTTCTGCTCACCATCTACCTCTGTGTCAAGATCGATGCCATATCTGTTTGACACCATGGTATAGTCAAAACAGAGAGGCCTGTCTTTATAATATAACTTCTGACGGCCAGTGATAGTACCATTTGCATCTTTCTTCTCTACTGTCTCCGGCAAACCGCTCGGAGTGAACTTGATAAATCGCTCCGGGTTTCTGGTAGAACCATAGAAGTCAGCACCTATCTGAAGGTAATGCAACAGCGACTCCTTTGGAAGGAGGTTTTCATCCATCTGCCTTCCCAGTTTGCGGTAAACCGCCATGGTAATGTCCTTGCGAATCATCAGGATGCTCTTTGGCATCGCCCAGTTGTCTATCTTGAGTTTGTTGGTAGCCAGAGTTCCGCAGGTCTTAATCTTGAAGTCCTGGTCTTTCTTCAGCTCGCCCATCTGTACTGCAGCATTGATGATATTCCAGAAGCCAGCGACCTCGTCGGTGGTGTTGCACATGCTGTTCTGCGTCTTGACTCCCTTTATAACAACTCCCAAAAGGTCACTATAGCTGAAAGGAAAGTCGATGTAATCTCTGATTGCGAGATAGGCTGCCAACGGCACCTTCCAGTTTGTCATGATACGGTCCAGGATACTCTCACCCTCCAACCGCTCCTCCAAATCATCACTTGCTTGCTTCCATGCATTACCGAAGCAGCCCTGGAACTGGTCACGATGCTTCAGTAGCTGAAGGGTGATGTGAGTAGCACCAATCTGGCGCATACGCTCCAGCTCCTCGAAGTTCTGCTTCTCCTCACGTGTATGCTCACCCTTGTCGAAGGTGAGATAGATGAGTCGGCTGAAGAGGGCGATATCTGCAGTAGGCATCTCCTGTCCAGTGAGGATGATGCCAGAGTCTACCTTGGCCTGCACGAGCTTCTTATCCTTGTCCATGTTCATCTTGGTTCGACCGATACCATTCCACAAGTCCTTGAGCCACTCCACCTTATTCTGTGTAATGGAGTTTTTGTACTCATCGATGTGCACCAGGGCGTCGCTAACTCCTCCTACATAGTCGGAGAGTGCTGGCATTGATGCGTTGGTGATAGACAACGGCTCATACTTAGTTTCATATTTATAGAAAAAATTCATCAGCGTTGCAGCGAATTCTGTCTTACCGCATCCCTTCGGGCCAAAGGCATTGAGGAGCGGAAAGGAGCGACTCTTGCTGATGACGATGTCCCGGAATAGTGTGGCGACATAGAAGCACAGCCCCACCTTGGCGTTGTCGCCGAAAACCTGCACGACCTTGGCAAAAAAGTCTGACTGACTTGTCGGGTTGTCAACCATCTTCTCATGCCGGAACTTTTTTTCACTCACATATAACTCACGGCTGTCCTTATTGAGTTTGCTCATGGCCGGAAGATAGTACTTGCCCGCCTGCAATCTGAGTATGCCCATATCATCTATTGGAATCCAGGTACCATCTTCGCTCGCTCCATTACAGAATGCATAGAATCCTTCACGCTGCCAACCTAGCTGCTTGATAGGGTCTGCAGTCTCGGTCACTCTACCGAGATAGCCTAGAAGCTTGATAAGCTGCTCATCTCTGGCCATCCAAATATAATCGCCTATACCGAATAGGCGCTTACGCAGGGTAGAACTGGAAGTGATCTCATCCATGTTCAGCTCTATGAGGCGTGAAGGTTCCTCTCCGTTATTCTTGATTTCGAAGAGGCGAACCGGGTTGAAATCATCACGAATGTGGAAGAGAGGCTTCATTTTGAAGTTCGACCATTGAATCTCGTCGCCTTCCTTGTTGGTACCCCAATAACTATTGTCATGTTCGGTGAATCCAAATTCACGGAGCATCTTGATGTCTCCCTTTCGCTCACGCTCCTGCTTCTCGCTCAGTTCTGCCTCCTTGGCTCTCTTGAGTGTATCCTTCCACTCTCGAGAGTGTTTGTAGGTAGAGATAAGGCTTGTCAGATAACTGCTTCTCAGGTCTTCATCCTTGATTAACATGAGCAGTCCACAGATATCTGCAATTGCTTGCAATCTATCCTCGGTTGTAAACTCCTCGATATCTTCTGCTGTTGGCCAGTATCTGCGGCGGCAGTACCAGAAAACGAACTCCTCCTCACGCATCTGTGAAAAGTGTCCCTTGTCAGTTATCCACGAGTCCGGGTCCTCCTTCTTCGGAGCCGGATAATCTATCGGTATCTCCCGGACATTGACCGTAAATCCGACCTGTAAAGCAGATCGACCATTGGCAAACACATTAGCTGTCCCTGCAGGAAATTCATTACCTGGTTTAAGTTCGTCGGCATCGGGGATGAAAGTCACCCTCTTGCTGATGCGGTAGAGTTGCTTCAGCTGGTTCTCGGTCCATGAACCGCCGAGTGATGCCACTGTATTGAGAATGCCGATAGACTGAAGCTTGAGCACGTCTGGAGCACCCTCGACGAGATAGAATTTATCCCGCAACCGAGCCTCCTTCTGTGCGAAGTTGATGCCAAAAACCGAAGTGTCCTTGTGATAGACGAGGCTGTTCTTCAGGTTGAGGTACTTGCAGATATCCTTATTGTCGGACATGGTTCTGGCCGTGAAGCCTATGACTCTACTCATCTTGTCATAGATAGGTATAGTGTAGCGGTCTCGAAGCATGGCGAACTGACCACGCTCACCATTACCTATGAGTCCAACTTGCTCCAGGATATCTAAGTCCAAGCCTTTTTGCTTTGCCCAGGCTATGAAGCCTTCTACTGGTGCATAGCCGATGCCGAAGGTGCCGATAGCATCCTTGCCCCATCGTTTGCAAACTGCCTCCCGTGCTTTATTAGCAGCGGGATTAACCTTTTGCATACACTCTGTGAAGTAGCTCTGCGCATAGTTGAGTGCTATGCGCAGGGACTCCTGCTCCTTTTGCTTCTCCTCTTCCTCCTTGCTTGGTCGCCACTCGTCCTCTATCTCCTCATTGAGATATTTCTTTGCGAGTTCCTTGCAGGCAATTGGGAATTCGAGACCATTCTTCAGTTTGCGGTAGAAGCTGATGACGTTGCCGCCGGAGCGGCATGAGCCAAAGCAGCGCCAGCAGTTTGTGCCTGTATCCACATAGAATGATGCAGTATTCTCATTGTGGAACGGACAGCAAGCCCAATGACGGTTGCCTTTCTTCGCTGAGAATTTAATGCCTTCATCCTCGGCTACATCCAGAATGGAGACATCACTTATAATGCGATCTACTATCTCTTGTTTAATCATATCTTTATATTTAGTGCTGCAAAATTAACTTAGAATATCCGAAAAAGAAAGTACTAAGATAACCTGCGCATGAACTTATCAATGTCTTCATTGACAAAGTAGCGAATCTGACGCTTATAGGCGTAGTCTCGCTCCATCATCAACTGCTGGAGGATGCCCTTATATTTGCCCCCCCGCTTGTCGTATGCCGCTCTAATTTCGCGGTCACTCCAAAACTTAATTCTATTCCTCATAACTTCGGCTTATAAAATGAACACTTGGATTTGGCCATAGAACATACCTCTCATATCCGTCACATTCGCTGTACAGCTTGCGGTGTGAACACCCCCAGTACTTGCAGGTTCTGCCACTGCTGCGGGCACATGTATTGTGACACTCTACGAATGTCTTGGCTTGTTTCTTCTTCTTTTTCATATTTCTATATCAAACCATGGTAATCTGACTGATTTGGATATTGGATCCAATTTTGATACCTGCAGACATTGCCCATTGTCTAACCACCAATACTCCATGACTTCATTAATACACATGTATGCTAAAATGCCATAATCATTCTGCACATAAAAATCTTTATTCTCTAATGTTGCGAATCTAGAGATTAATAATATAATTTTGGCTTTTATATCTTTACTGCTCATAGAATATGCATAAAACAATAAATTTATACTCCACATAAATTCTAAAGCAACTGCACCAGGAGCCATTGATGCAGTTGCGCTTGTAGCGGCATCGATGGCAAATCATAGGTTCAACTGATGAACTACCTTGATGATGTCTCTCGTTGACTGCAGCCCCAGTCGCTTGGTCATTTTGCGAAGCTGTGCAGACACCGTGTTCTTGGATTTGCCAAGAATCTGGGCTATCTCTCTAGCAACATAACCCTGTGCAAAATACTTCGCTACCTCAAGCTCTTTAGGGAAGAACGGAGTCTTCAGCTTTGGGAGGCAGACTATGTTCTCTCTAGGACATATACCCCTGAGAGGGCAATCGACTTTCTCCAGGTGCAGAATGGTTCCATCGACATCGAAACAAAGTGTATCGTTGGAACCCAGGTTGCAACGGATAAAACGATCTGTAATTAGATACTTGAAATAAAGTTTGTTTGGCTTACTCTTGGCGTATAAGTCTGCCAGGTGCTTATACGCCTCTGGGTAAAGCCGACTTATCAACTCAGCCAAGTGGTTAATGATATCCGGGTGCTCTGTATTGTAGCTGAGCACCTTGCCATCATGGCCATAATAACACACTACTCCAAGTGGAGACACGAAAAATTCTACTTGCTTTTCCATAAGCTTTGATTTATAACTGTTTGTACTACCAAGAGATCTCTTGGATTGAACTTGGTCCTGCCCGACAACTTTTGTTGTACAGTATTGTAGCAGAAGCCATACTTATTCATGAGAAACTGAATGAGCTGACTCTTCTCTTTTTTGGAAAGAGTCGCATAATAACCTTCAATAGTTAATGCTCCATTTTTAACTTCTTTTTCTTGCATATCTCGAATTTTGTTGCTAAATTTGTGGGCAAATATAAGAAGAATTATCGAAAACTCCACGATTTTAGGAAAGAAATCCTATTTTTGCGGTGTTATTTAACTTACATTTAATGATATTAGGTTATGTTTAACGGAGATTTAGTGAATCGGCTGCTCAAGGAGCAGAAAAAAACAGTCGGTGAAATGGTGGCTTTTGTCTTCGGTCAGAGTTCACACATATCATCGAGCTACTTCAAGGGTCGAACTTACATTGACTCTCGATACCTTGAAAGGTTATCGGAATATTTTGAGGTTCCAATAGAGGACTTCTTCCTCTCAAATGAAGAGTATGATGATAAAAAGTTAGAGAATACGAATGTGCATCACATCAGCAACTCAACTGTCAACATAAACAGTAGCCCTGATGTATTGATGGGTGTCATTAACAACCAAAAGGCGATGCTCGACCAACAGGCAGAGCAGATCCGATGGCTGCGTGACCAAGTTCAACTTCTCACAAAGAACTACGTACAGCAATAAAAAAGACTTTTCCACCCTCTTATTTCATGTAGCAACTGACTAATATGCAGGCATTTGCACCTGAAATAAGGGAGCGAAAAATCGGTATATAATGTCAAAAGCATCAGATATCGCATATTGATTATCAATAAGTTATAGGAAGGGAATGGAGTCAATGTTATCCAGTAATCCCGACCAAAAGCCGTCTAATGTGCCTATACACAGGGGATTTGCCTTGGTCGTGGCCAAAATGGTCGGCGAAATTTCGGTATCACAAGAACTTAAAAATCCGTAAGCCTATGAAGTTTATAAAGGATTTTTTTTATATCAATTACCATGAACGGCGAGCATTACTCGTAATCCTGACCCTGCTCGTTGTCAGTACCACAATGATTTTCATTGTAGGTTCTAAAGAAACCATGCCATCAGAAAAGCAACAAGCCCATAACGATAGTATCATCAGACATGCCACGCGGCAACAGCCAGGCTATTATGACGAAGGACTTCAGTCGAGCGAAGTATTCGCCTTTGACCCCAATACGGCAAGCCAATCTGATTTCCAACGGCTGGGACTGGAATCATGGCAAGCCAGAAACATCATCAAATATCGAAATAAAGGAGGTATCTTCAGGACACCTAGAGACTTTGCACGGGTTTACGGACTAACCAAGAAGCAATTCGAGAAACTGCTGCCCTTTATCAGAATTGGTAAAGACTACCAGCCGGCTGCCAACTTTTACCCAAGAGAAAGATACAACTACGGCTATCAAGAGACGGCTATAAGAACCAGAGATGAAAGGAAGAAAGACACTACCCAATACAATTATCCACGGAAACTGAAAGAAGGTCAGTATATCAACATCAATTCTGCTGATACGACCGAACTGCAGAAAATTCCCGGCATAGGCTCTTACTATGCCAGAAGCATCATCCATTACAGAGAGCGGTTAGGCGGTTTTGTTTCCACGAGCCAGATACAAGAAGTGGAAGGCGTGCCCGAGACAGCCCTCCACTATATGAATATTGATGCAAAACATATCCGGAAAATGAATGTCAACCAGTTCAGTTTAGCCGAACTGCGCAAACATCCTTACCTGGACTTTTACCAGGCAAAGGAAATCGTAAACTACCGCAGAACCCACGGTCCGCTGAAAAGTGCTGAAGAGCTGCGTCTCCTCAAAGACTTTCCACCTGCCGAAATAGAAAGAATCAAGCCGTATCTTGCCTACTAGGGGCAAGATAGCCTGTCTGCAAGTTTGCCGGTTTTGCTAAATGACACCAAACTGGTGCAGGAAGATAAGGAAAATACAGATTGGACAGATAAAACGGATGGTGAACAGGAAAACAGGGAAGAGAGTTCCCTTCAGGGTTCCCCAGTTGGTAAACTCATCACGCACAATCTTCTTTGGCACATACCATCCCAGAAACAGACAGGTGATGAATGAACTCAACGGCATGAGCAGCTGGGCAGTAAAGTTGTCACAATTGCTCAGGAAATCCTTGCCGAAGAAACCCAAATCAGGTACGGCACCCTGAGAGAGCGAACAGAATACGGCTATGATGCTGCAAACGATGGTCTCGAACCAGGCTCCCTTGGCGCGGCTTATCTTACCCTCCTCATAAATAAAGGCGGTACCTATCTCGTGCATCGAGATGGTAGAAGTCAGGGCTGCCAATACAAGCAAAGCATAGAACAACACCGAAATCACATAACCGACAACCGGCATGTTACCGAAAGCCTGCTGGAATACGTTTGGCAAGGTAATGAAGATGAGCGAAGGACCGCTGTCTGGCTGCACACCTACCGAGAAGGCTGCAGGGAAGATCATCAAACCTGCCAATACGGCGATTACCGTATCAATGGTCACAATCTGAGTAGCCGACTTCAAGAGATTGGTCTGTCTGTTGAAGTAAGAGGCATAAGTACACAGACATGCCGTACCCATACTCAAAGAGAAGAACGCCTGCCCCAGCGCTTCGAGCAACACGTTTTCATCTACCTTAGAGAAATCCGGCTTCAGCAGGAACTCCACTCCTTTCATCGCTCCTGGCAGAGAGCAGGAAGCTATCACAATCACAACCAACAGGAAGAAGAGCATAGGCATCAGTATCTTGGATGCTTTCTCTATACCATTGCGCACACCGCGTACTACCACCATGTGGGTAAGCAGGATAAAACCTACTGCCCATAAGGTAGGACGGATAGGATCGGCTGCAAAGGTTTGGAAATAGGTCTTCACATACGCTGCGTCGCCATGAACACCGCCCATGATACTGGCATAGAGATACTGCAGGCACCAGCCAGCCACTACGGCATAGAAACCCAGGATAATCATAGAGGTGATGATACCCATCAAGCCCAAAGCACCCCAAGCCTTATGCTTTCCCAGATTGGTATAAGCACGGGCTGCATTAGAAGCGGAATGACGGCCGATGATGAATTCACTCATCATACCAGGCAATCCGAGTAGGATGATACATACCAAATAGATGAGAATGAAGGCGGCGCCACCATTCTGACCTGCCATATAAGGGAAACGCCACACATTACCCAATCCGACTGCCGAGCCGGCTGTGGCAAGAATAACGCCCAACTTACTACCAAAATTTCCTCTTGTTTCCATTATCTAAATCTTTAATGTGTAGTGTTTGTTGTTTTCCGAAGAAACGGCAGATGCTACACCTTATTATATATAGTTATATCCGATTACAAATACTTTATCCGAAGACCCCAAACTGGTTCAGGAATACCAGGAAGATGAGGACAGGACAAACGAACTTAATCAGGAAAAGATAAATACCGAAGAGACGTCCCTTCAAGGTTCCCCAGTTGGTAAACTCATCCTGTACGATCTGCTTAGGTACATACCAGCCCAGGAACAGACAGGTAAGGAATCCTGCCAGAGGAAGGAATATCTGACCCGTAACGAAGTCGAACCAATCGAACAGCGCCTTTCCGAAGAACGAAAGCTTATCTGTTGCACCCAAAGAGAGCGAACAGAAGGCTCCGATGATGGCACAGGAAACCGTAACGATGGTAGCACCTTTCTTGCGGTCTATCTTCAACTCCTCATAGAAGAAAGAGGTATTCACCTCATGAAGTGACATCAGCGAGGTCAGGGCAGCTACCGACAGCAATACGTAGAAGAGCAGCGAGATGATCCATCCCAATAAAGGTAACGATGCAAACGCCTGATTAAAGACATTCGGCAAAGTAATAAAGATGAGCGAAGGACCACTATCCGGTGATACTCCTACAGAGAAGGCTGCAGGGAAAATCATCAAGCCTGCCAGTACTGCTACCAGCAAATCGATGATGGAAATCTGCAAAGCACTCTTGAAGAGATTGGTCTGACGGCTGAAGTAAGAGGCATAGGTACAGATACAGCCCATACCGATACTCATAGAATAGAACGACTGACCCAAGGCATTCAGGAACACGTTTCTGTCTACCTTTCCGAAATCAGGTTTCAACAGGAACTCCACGCCCTTACCTGCATCAGGCAACAGACAAGCTGCTACCACAATAATCAAAAGCAGGATGAACAGGAGAGGCATCATCACCTTAGAAGCCTTCTCTATACCGCCGCGCACACCATGAATAATCACGAAATGACAAATCAGGAATATCGCTACCGTCCACATAACCGGACGTACAGGATCAGAAGAAAACTCCTTGAAGTAATTCGCCACAAAGGTAGGGTCACCATGCAGTTCGCCCATGATGCTGGCATAGACATACTGCAGACACCAGCCCGAAACCACCGCATAATAGCCCGTTATCAGGAAACCGGTAAGCACCTCAAGATAGCCTACCCACTTCCATGCCGTACCATTAGAGAGTTTGGTATAGGCACGTGCGGTATTTGAGGCACCATGACGGCCGATGATAAACTCAGAAATCATACATGGAATGCCCAACAGGAGCACACTTCCGATGTATACCAGAATAAAGGCTGCGCCACCTTCCTGACCAGCCATATAAGGGAAGCGCCATACGTTACCCAAACCTACGGCGCCACCAGCTGTAGCAAGAATCAATCCAATCTTGCTACCAAAACTTCCTCTATTTGAATCTGTCATTTCTATCTTTCTATTACTAATTTCTTACTTTTTAATTTTTCTTCGTGCAAAATTATAAAATAATTCTGAAATATATGAATTATTTGAAAGCAAAAACACAAATTTAGTAATATTTATGCTATTTAGTCTGTTTTAGAACGCAGAAATGACCTTTTCGATACATTTTCTAACGATATTCAGCCGGCAAGGTATCACGCCACTTCGAGAAAGGATTGCCCAAGAGATGCGAATTGTAGAATCGCTTGTCGCCTGTTACCTCCATACCGATGAAATCAGGTTTCTCATAGGCTTCGGTCTCGCTAGCCAACTCCACCTCTGCCATGACCAGACCTTCGTTATCGCCATAGAACTCATCTACCTCGAAGGTATGACTGCCACTTTTCACCAGATAGCGACGCTTATCGATGACGCCACCCTGACAAAGTTGCAGAAGATGCTGCGCCTCGTCCATCGTTATCTCCTTTTCAAACTCATAGCGGGTCATGCCGCCATTTACCGACTTGCCCTTAATGGTAAGGTAAGCCTTCTCATCCCGTGTGCGAACCCGCACCGTAGCCCCCTCGGCAGGAATATATCCCTGCTGGATATGACTAGAAGAAAAGGCGGCGCTTTTGTAAGCGTCGCCCTTCTTAACGAGGAATTTTCTTTCTATCTCTAATCCACTCATTGTTTTATACTAATCTTGTTGCATAGAAAGCGAATAGCATACCAAGGACTATCAATCCTATAAATATCCACTTGATTACTTTCTCGCCTTTTGCAGCCTGTTTCTTCTGATAAGCCTCATGTTTGGCTCTTCTTAAGTCTTTATTTCCACTCATAGTCGTATATTTTTTAGATTATTATTGTTGTTCGTCATCATTCGTAGGGAACTCCATCAGGTATGCCTTGATGAAATCATCTATCTTGCCGTCCATCACGCCATCTACATCCGATGTCTGATAGTTGGTACGGTGGTCTTTCACACGACGGTCGTCGAAGACATAACTTCTAATCTGACTTCCCCACTCTATCTTCTTCTTACCGGCCTCAATCTTAGCCTTAGCCTCCAGACGCTTCTTCATGGCGCGGTCGTAGAGTTGGCTCTTCAAGAGCAACAGGGCTTTGGCACGGTTCTTTGGCTGGTCACGGGTCTCGGTGTTCTCGATGAGGATTTCTTCTTCCTCGCCGGTATCAGGGTCTGTATACCAATAACGCAGACGGACACCTGATTCCACCTTATTCACATTCTGACCACCGGCACCACTCGAACGGAAGGTATCCCAGGAGAGCTTGGCTGGGTCAACATATACCTCGATGGTATCATCTACCAACGGAGTTACGAAGACACTGGCGAAACTGGTCATTCGCTTGCCCTGGGCATTGAAAGGAGAAACACGCACCAGTCGGTGCACACCATTCTCGCTCTTCAGATAACCATAAGCGTACTCGCCACCTTCAATGGTCATGGTGACGCTCTTGATACCAGCCTCATCACCTTCCTGCATATCGGTGATGGTTACCTTGTAGCCATGAGCCTCAGCCCAGCGCATATACATACGCATCAGCATCTGTGCCCAGTCCTGGCTCTCGGTACCACCGGCACCAGAATTAATCTTGAGCACACAGTCCATCGGATCTTCCTTCTGGCGAAGCATGTTCTTCAACTCCAGGTCTTCGATGGCTTTGATCGCCTTGGCATAATCGGCATCCACCTCTTCCTCAGTCACCATTTCGTCTTTATAGAAATCGAAGGCAAGCTGCAGTTCATCGGCATAAAGACGTACAGTCTTATAACCATCCAGCCATTTCTGGATGCCCTTCACTTTCTTCATTTGCTCCTGTGCATACTTCGGGTCTTCCCAGAAGTCTGGAGCCTGAGTGCGGAGCTGCTCCTCTTCGAATTCTACTTTCTTCTGGTCTATATTGAGATAGTGATGCAGAGCGTCAGCTCTGTCCATCACATCCTTCAACTGGTCAGCTGTAATCATTAACTCTTAACTATAAACTTTTAACTTTAAACTTTATGATTACTCCTCATACATCTTGTCAATCTCCGCCTTGTAGTTCTTGTTGATGATAGGGCGGCGAATCTTCAAGGTATTGGTCAACTCACCCGACTCCATAGAGAAGTGGTGAGCCAGGAGGGTAATGCGCTTAATCTGCTCATAATAAGCCAGATGCTGCTGGAGAATCTGGATACGGTCCATCAGCATTTTCTGCACCTTCTCGTTGGCACACAGGTCCTCACGGCAGTTGAAGGCGATATGATGCTCACGTGCCCAGTCCTCCACGAGGCGGAACTCTGGAACGACGAGGGCTGATACGAACTTGCGCTGGTCGGCAATAACAGCCACCTGATCGATGAACTTATCTACCAGGAGCAATGATTCTACCTGCTGCGGAGCGATATATTTACCATTCGATGTCTTGAACAGGTCCTTGATACGCTCAGTGAGATAAAGCTCGCCATCCTTCATGTAGCCGGCATCACCGGTATGGAAGAATCCATCCTTGTCGAATGCCTTCGCATTGGTGGTATCACGATGATAATATCCCGGAGTGATGGTAGGACCCTTGAGGAGCACCTCATTATCCTCACCTATCTTTACCTGAATGCAGGAGATCGGACGACCCACCGAACCCAGACTGCGTTTCTTGTCGAGATGATCACAAGATACGGTGGCAAGACTCTCGGTCAGACCGTAACCCACCACCATATCGATACCGATGGCATGTACAAACTCCTCTACTTCCGGACTTACATAAGCACCCGCTGTAGGGAAGATATTCGGTTTTTCCAAGCCCAACTGCTTGCGAACCATGCTCAAAACGGTCTTGTTGATAATTCTATATTCCAACTCCAATGTCAGAGGAGGGCGCTTGCAGTTTGCCAGATATTCTATATTCCGCTTCTTTCCTACTGCCAAAGCATGGTAAAAGAGTTTCTTCTGGATAGGACCGGCATCATCCATCTTTGCCTTTACGGCGATATACACCTTCTCCCAGAAACGTGGCACACTACACATACAGGTAGGATGCACCTCTCTCATACTCTCCTGAATTTCATGAGGATAAGTATTGATGATGAGTTCGGCACCTTCGCTCAAGCAGAGGTAAGACCAGGCACGTTCAAAGATATGGGTAAATGGAAGGAAGTCGATGACACGGTCCTTGTCGGTAACAGGCACGCATTCGTCGTTTGCCTTCAAAGCAGCATAATACTGGCTATAGGTTAGCATCACGCCCTTACTGTCGCCCGTTGTTCCACTGGTATAGAGGATATCAGCCAAGTCATCCATACTAGCTTGCTTGTAGAGTTCCTCCACTTCTGTCTGACGAGGAAGATTCTCACCCAACTTCAGGAAGTCCTTGAAATAGAGTGCAGCAGGATCGTGTGTACTGATGCGTACGCTGGAATCGAAGATGATGATACGCTCCAGAGAAGGACAGAGGGCAAAGATACGGTGAGCCTTGTCATACTGCTCCTGTTCGCCTACAAAGAGGAAGCGAATCTGCGCATCATTAATCATATATTGAATCTGCTGCTCGCTGCTGTTGGCATAGAATGGCACAGCAGTAACTCTGATACCGTACGCACCGAAGTCGGTGTACAGATAATGCACACAGTTCTGCGAGAAGACAGCAATTTTGTCAAGAGGTTTAGCCCCAAGATTCAGGAGGGCATTGCTCACTTGTTTCACTCTTAAGGAAAAGAGGTTGAATGAAACCGATTGCCACTGGTCGCTGCCAAACTTTCTGAAAGTTAAAGCAGTTTTCTCTCCCCATTTCTTGGCGAGATCATGTACCAGTACCGAAAGATGACTATTAATCTGCATAAGCTTATATTTATATTCTGATGCAAAGATAATAGAATTTGTTAAGAACACAAAATAAAAAGATACTTTTTCCACTTTATCTGCTCTTTTTTTCGTATCTTTGCCCCAAAATCAAAAAATAGAGAGATTATGATGACACAAGAAGAATATGTAAGCGATGCCGTGGATTTGCTGAAAAAGCTCATCGCCACCCCATCTGTAAGCAGAAACGAGAAGGAGGCTGCCGACATCATGGAGCAGACCATCCGCAAATATGGTTTCGAACCTCATCGTGAGGCGAACAACATCTGGATTATCGACCCTCATTACGATGAGAGCCGGCCTACCCTGCTGCTCAACGCTCACATCGATACCGTGAAGCCTGTGGCTTCATGGACACGCAACCCGTTTTCACCGGATGTAGAAGAGGGTGTACTTTACGGTTTGGGCAGCAACGATTGCGGCGGCGGACTCTGTTCGCTCCTCCAGATATTCAGAATGCTGATCGCAAAGCCTCAGCAGTATAATCTTATCTATCTGGCATCCGCCGAAGAAGAGGTGTCGGGAAAGGATGGCATTACCCGTGCCCTGCCTTTACTTCCGCATATCGACCTTGCCATCGTAGGTGAACCTACCGGCATGAACCCGGCTGTTGCCGAAAAGGGACTGATGGTGCTGGATGTGATTGCTCACGGGAAAAGCGGTCATGCTGCCCGCAACGAGGGAGTAAACGCTATCTACGAGGCATTGGATGATATGCGATGGATTCGTGACTATAAGTTTGAGAAGGTAAGCGAGTTCCTGGGACCTACCAAGATGACGCTTACAGTAGTGAATGCCGGAACCCAGCACAATGTGATTCCGGATAAGTGTACGATGCTTGTGGATATCCGCACCAACGAGTTTTACGACAACGAGGAGGTTTACGAGTTTATCTGCCAGCACCTGAAGAGCGAGGTGAAGGCCCACAGTTTCCGCCTAAAGTCATCCCGCATCGACCCGGCGCATCCTCTTATCAGGAAATGTGTAGCCATGGGCATGAAGCCATTCGGCAGTCCTACCCTCAGCGACCAGGCTCTGATGCATTTCCCTTCGTTCAAACTGGGTCCTGGCGAGTCTTCCCGTTCCCATTCTGCCGATGAATTTATCAAAATAAGCGAGATAGCTGATGCTATCGCCAAATACAAAGAGCTCTTAGATGGCGCTGCCATCTAAGAGCTCTGCTCAATTCATCTATATTATATATATATTACCTGCAGAATTACTTCACTACCTTTTCTGCAGAAGCATTTGCACCATTGATAGGAGTTCCGGCAGTACCATCGTTGATAAAGAACTTAGCCTTGAGATATGCCGTAGGAATCTGAACCTTATACCAACCAGTCTTACCATTATGAGAAGCAGATGCATCGAAAGTCATCTTGACTCCTGGCCATGCAGCAGAAGAGTTTGTGCCATTATAGAAGTAGCAATAAACATTCTCCCAGTTGGAAGCATTATCGAAGTAAACATACTCCGGATCAACGATCTCATCTTCATGTACCTTGGTAACAGTAGTGCTGTATGCTCCGTCAACATAGTAGCCGTGGTTGACAAACTCCACGTCAAGAGTTATCTTATTTCCATTACCATCCAAGAAAATGATTTGAGTAGGAGCACTTGTCTCGGTGCCATCATAAGTCCACTTGAAGACATTCTTTCCAGAAACGCTCTTACCTACAAGAGGCAACTTTTTATTGATAGCATCATTCCATTTACCAGCATGCTCAATTACAGGACTAACCTTGTCATTCCATACATAAACGGCTGCTGCCGCATTAGATGTCTCCAAGAAGCAGGAGATTTCGTCAGCCTTGCCCAAGGCTGGAACGTAAGCCTTCACTTTCTTGTAAGTTACCGAACCTGTTTCTGTCTTGCCTTCCTTGTCAGTTGCACCCCAAGTGATAGTGACATTCTTACCATAGGCAACATCAGCACCTACAGTAAACTGCTTGGCAGCAGTAAAAGTCTGCTTCTCACCGCCGTTCACCTGAATCCAGGCAGAAACAGCATTCAAAGGAGTAGCAGTCACAGTAAGCGTCTCATCAGAGAAGGCTGTACCATCAGCTGGATTGAAAACAACCTCAGGAGTCAGCACGATAGGACCAGCATTATAGATGACAGCAATACCTGACTCGCCAACATGACCAGAGATTGTAGAAGCATTGACGGTGAAAGCACCACCGCCTACCATATCCTTATACGTACCAGACTTGAGCCACTTGCCGTCGCCAGCACCATTGGCTACAGTCACGTCACGGTCAGAACCACTTCCCAATACGATAATAGCGCCACTCTTACGAACCTGAGCACAAACGCCATTACCTTTTACATAATAGTTTGGCTCGCCAGCACAAACGTTGTGCATGTGGTTTACCTGAGCTACTTCAGCATCTTTGAAGTGAACGCTTCCCTTATCACCAAATTTGATATCATTCTTTGCCTTCTGAGCAGGACGGGAGAAATAAAGAGCGGTAGCTCCATTATTACCAGCTACGACTGCATACGCACGGTCGATAACATTCTGGCTTTTATTCTTTGACTCACCACCATCGTTGGCATAAGTATCATGACTTTCACCCCAATAAACCAACTTTTCTGTCTTTGCATTTCTCCGATTGAAATTGCCAACAGATTCGTTGATAGAACCACCGGCAAAAGAATTGGCAAAGCCGTTACCATAACCATTATCGGTAATGCTCATGTATGTCTGATACTCTGGGAAAAGGACATTATCATTACCACCAGTACTGTCAAGAATCTCACCATAGTTGTACATCTCCTGATCCACCACATTCTGCATAAAAGAATCGCCTTCAGAAGGCAAAGCGATGTGCTTGATAGCATCCCAACGGATACCATCCACGCCACAGGCCTTCAAATCCTGGATGTATTGTTTGATGATGGCTTGCACAGTAGGATTGTTGGTATCGAGGTCCCACATTCCAATCATACCAAATGTAACCTGATGGCGGTCATTCCAGTTACCCACACCAAATCGTTCATGATAAAGACTCGCGTCCTTCAAGCGTTCAGCCACGTTAGGATGGTCGGTATGGTTGGCAACAACATCCACAATCACCTTGACACCATACTCATGAGCCTTAGCACAGAGAGCCTTCAGGTCTGCTTCAGTACCAAGACCATTACCTATTTTAAAATCGTATGGACGATAAACATCATACCAGACGGATCCTTTACCTGCTCTTTCGTGAACAGGAGAAGTCTGAACTGCAGTAAAGCCTGCCTTGGCGATATTAGGAATTTCTTCCTGGATATCTGCCAACGTCCAGTCGAAACAATGAAGGATGACACCATCCTGAATATTGTCTTTAAGACCATATTTGTTGTCTGCGAAGATGTTGGATGCCATAGTGAACAGCATCACCAACATCAGAAGACCATAATTGATTGTCTTTTTCATATTCTGCTATTATTTTCTGATGATTACTTTCTTACCATTATGAATATAGAGTCCTGGCTGAGCAGGCTTGCTGATACGGACACCTGTGATAGAATACCAGGCATCATCGGTTGTCTTCTTCACAGCTGTGATGGTAGTATTCTCTATGGCTGTAACAACCTTACCGTTTACATAAACCGTTTCTCCCTGAAGAGTTGAACCTGCTTCGCCATTATTGATGACGAAACAACCTGTAAGGAAAGCAGCAGGAACCTCCAAAGAATAATAGCCTTTCTTGCCGTTATACTCAGTCTCTTCGTCGAGCTGCATCTTCACGCCAGGCCATTCTACAGAAGCCTCAGTTCCGTTATAAATATAGCAATATACATTCTTCAGGTTCTCTATTGTATTATCAAAGAACACCTTTACCTTGCCTGCAGGAGCAGTCTCAATGGTCTTGGTATATTTACCTTCTACGTAATAACCATAATTCTTGAATTCCTGATCACCGCCATTCAGCTTCTGCTCACCATCATGAGTAAAGATAACACCTGTAGGGATTTCAGTACCAGCTGTATATGTCCATTTAAAGACATTCTTGCCATCTTTAGTTCCCACCAAAGTCATGGCATCTCCAGGCCACTTAGCAGTAGTAAAATGATCCACCTTGTCATTCCATGCCCAAATCTTGGCATTGTCATAACTTGTCTCCAAGAACACGGAGATTTCATTTTCCGTTACCACTGGTGTATAGTCTGCCGCAAGTGCTGAAACTGGAGCCATGAAGGTCATGCTCAGCAGCAATACCAGTGTACAAATCAACGTATAAAATTTCTGCATAAACAAAATGTATTAAGTTTGAATTATAAGATTTCGTCGGCAAAAATAAGAATACTTTTTGAAAAGCAGATGAAGAAAAGTTGAATAAATAGCATAAAAAAAAGACAATCGTTTGCACAATTTGCAAGCGATTGTCTTCTATTTTCTGACTTAACAACTGAACTTTCGCATATGGCTTAAGTACGGGCTGAAGGCCCAAAAGCTCCAGAAGCAGCACGCCCTGGGCTAGGAGCTTCTGCCCTTTCAGGGCGTGTGGGGCAAAACAGGGCGTGTGGGGCAAAAACTTGCGAAACTTGAATCATTTACAGCAACCAGGCAGTAAAAATACTACCGGCTGCAACTATTCATACATTATCGGCTCAGCCAAGCCTCCGGATTGAGCTTGGCTGTCTCCTTGCGAAGCTGGAACTGGAGGATGTTTTCAGAGCCAACACTACCCAAAGCCTGACGGGTACTTACCTTCTGACCCTTATGAACGCTGACCGATTTCAGATTACAGTAAACAGAGATGTAGGCACCATGACGGACCAGCACATTCCACATGCCACCATAACCGAAGACGGCACTCACCTCACCATCGTAGATGCTGCGAGCCACACAACCCGGCTTGCCCTGGATATTGATACCCTTATTGTCGAGCGTTACGCCCTTCAAGCCTTCCACATTATACTGACCGAAATGACTCACCACACGGTAACTGCCGCTGATAGGCATCGGCAATCTGCCACGGTTAGCCTCGAATCCACCGCTCAGCATGCGGTCTACCGAACTCAAGGTAGAAGCCTCCTGCGCCTCCTTCTTGGCAGCGGCAATCTCACGGGTACTGCGTTCCGCATCCATCTTTGCCTTCAACTCGGCAGCCTGTCTTTCAGCCTCCGCCTTTCTTGCAGCCTGTTCGGCAGCAGCCTCACGGGCAGCCTGCTCTGCGGCGGCACGCTTGGCAGCCTCGGCAGCAGCACGCGCCCTAGCCTGCGCTTTTGCCTTCGCCTTAGCCTCAGCCTGGGCAGCAGCCTCCTCCTGAGCCTTTCTTGCAGCCTCGGCAGCCAGTCTTGCTTCTTCGGCAGCCTTTCTGCGGGCAGCTTCGGCAGCAGCCTCACGCGCCTTGGCTTCGGCTATACGACGGGCATTCTCCCTGGCAGCAGCCTCGGCAGCAGCTTTCTTGCGAGCCAGTTCCTCGGCACGTTTCTTGGCGGCAGCAGCGGCAGCGGCCTTCTTCTTAGCCTCGGCAGCAGCACGGGCACGAGCCTTGGCTACTTCCTGAGCAATCAAGCGGTCAATCTGAGCGTTGATTGCCGCATCTTTCTGACGCTGGTCGGCAATCACAGCCTGAATGGTCTTCTGCTGTTTCTGCAGTCCCTGCACCATCTCCTGCTGCTGGGTCTGCTTGCCTTCCAATGCCGTCTTCTCCTGCTTACCCTTATATAATAAGGTGTTCTTATGTCCCTTAACATGCTGCAACTGCTGGTGCTTCTCGTTCACCTGCTTCTGCTTAGCCTTTACAGCCTCGCCCTGCACCTTCTGATAGGAAGAATACTGGCGGATGAAGGAAAGGCGGCGATACATCTGTGTCAGATTCTTGGCGCTGAAGATGAACATCAGCTTGTCCTGAACCGTATGATGACGGCTCATATAGCGCATGGAACGGATATACTTGTTCTTACGGTCCTGCAACTGTTGCTGAAGCGTTTTCAACTGCGCCTGCAGGATGCCGATATTGCCGTCAATATGATGGATATCCTTCTGGATGCCGTCAATCTTCTTCTGGCTCTGGTCTATTTCTCCGTTCAGCGCCATCAGGTCTTCAAGACGTTTCTTCACATCCGCCTTATTTCTCTGCAAAGCCTGCTCCTGCTCTCTGATCTTCTTCTGGATAGAAGCGCGCTGTCCCTGCAAACCTCGGATAGAGGCATTGCTATAGGTTGCCGCCTTGCGTTCTGCTCTGGTTGGCGCAGCTGATTTGGATGTCTTTCTGGCCACATGACTTCTGCTGTTCGTCTTTCTGGCAGGAGTAGCAGCCTTCTTTTTCGCAGTTACGGCAGTCTTTCTCACCGGCTTCTTCTGGGCAGAATGCTTCTGCGCAAAAGGTGCGAGCGAGAAGGTGATTGCCATGATGAATAATAAGATTCGCTTCATTTCTTATATTAAAAACCCATGTTCTATAATTTCAAACTCTTGATGAGCATCTACATACTCAATATCTTGCTGAGCACATCTGTTGGAGAAATCTGCTTGTATTTGCTGGAAATCTCTGTCTGAGTGCTCCATTTGCTGTCGGTCTTCACCTGATTCAATTCCAGACTGATCTTAGCCTCCTGCTTTTTCCTGGTGGCAGTAGTGGTCATCGCCAGATTCAGGGAGGCAGGGAACATCTTGACGCCTACACTCTTGAAGTTGCCGTAGTCGACGTGGAGATTGGAGGTGCCGTTCTGCGCACTCTTATAGACAACATCAGCTGCTGTGATACGGCCGGTAGTGCGGTTGGCTGTCCAGGCATAGGTCATATTGCCGTTTCTGAAACTAACCGGCACAGCATCTCCTGCCACATCCAAGGTGGCATCAAACTTCTTCAGGTCTGATTCCTTCACAGTTCTTTCGCCCGGCAGGAGAAGCTGGTTCCAGAAGAGAGCCTGCAGAGAATAGAAGGAGATGCCCTGCTTCTTGAGGAAGTCTACCTGGGTATAATCTGCCTTGATATATTCCTTGTGCAGACGGTCGATGATAAGTACATGGTCGGGAGTAAACTCCAGACGGCCCACCTCTGTACCCAAGATAGGAATAAAGAGCTGGATGCGGATGATTTCATCCTTACGCATGCTCAGTTTGCCCGGCACGGTAATGTCCTTATCACCAGCCTGGAGAGTAAACGACATGTTGCCTACAATATTCCTGGTATACACCTGATTGTCTGAAACCTTCTGTACGAAAGCCAACTTCTTGAGCGTCTCACTCTGACGAGAGGCAGAACCCTTGGTGGCATTCTCTTTCTGATGACTGGCTGATGAGGAGCCAGAGCCCTGTACATTCTTGCTGGTTCCGCAAGAACCAAGGAGCAGGATGCTGCAGGCTGCGGCAAGCAGCATCATCTTATTCTTCTTCATTGTATATTTCATCTTTCTTGATTTTTCTACTTATTCTTCTTACCTTTTCTAACTGACTTCTTCGTAGCGGCAGGTTTCTGCTTTGGCGCATTACGCTTCTTCAGTTCTTCTTCGGTAATATATTGTCTGTTCTTAATCTTCCATGCCAGCACCTCAGTCTGGTTCTCTCCGGTATAGGCTTTCTTCCAGAAATCTACGGATTCATCGGCCATACCATTCATATAATAGATATCTCCGGCATGCTCAATAACCGTACTGTTATCTGCGGTGGAATCGCGGTTTTTGAGTGCCTGGTCTATATAAGTCTTGGCATCAGCATAGCGTTCTTCCATAAAGAGAATCCAAGCATAGGTATCCAGATAAGTACCGTTGTTCGGCTCTGCCTTGATGGTCTTGTAGCTCATCGACTCAGCCTTATGCAGGTCAACGCCCTTCTCGCTCAGATAGTAGGCATAGTTGTTCAGCGCCATCACGTTATCATCTTTCCATTGCAGACAGGAGTCGTAAGCCGCAAAGGCTTCCTGCTCTTCACCTTTCTTATGAAGGATATCGCCGGTTACGGCATAGAGGTCGGATACCAGGTCGGCAGGCGACTGTGCATTCACCTGCGCCAATCCGAGACGGAACTCACGGAGCGCCTCGTCTTCCTTATCTTTCTGATAATACGCCATTCCACCGAAGTAATAGAACACCATTTCTTCGGGATTATACTCCTGAGCTGCCTTACATTGCAGGGAAACCAGGTCATATTTCTTCTCGTTCCAGAGCATCTGTACGAGTTGCATTCTGGCATTCACGTTATCCGGAGCTATGGTAAGCACCTTTTCGAAGGCACGGCAAACAGAGTCGGCTGGCATCTTCTTCAAACTCATATAAGCAGCTCTCATCTCTGCCACTTCGGCTGACGGATGAGCCACGTTGAGCGCCTTGTCAAACAGCGCAATCACCTTGGTAGAATCGCCACCTTCGCTCTCGTTCTTCTGAATGAAAGAGCGGTACATCATCACCTTGGTCTCCAGATCCGATTTCGGACTCATCAATATCTTATCGAGCATCTGCTCGGCAAGCTGCTCCTGATGGGTGGCATTATAATAGTCGTAAAGCGACATCTGGGCATAGGAATTGTCAGGCTCTTCCTTCAGCACATCGGTAAAGCACTTGTAAGCTTCCTTCTGGCGGTCGTGCTGTACGAGCCAGTTGCCCAGCATTGTCTTATACTGCATATCCAGCGGATGCTGGTCTACCAGCGACTTCAGTTCCTGATAGGCAGCCTTTTTGTCGTTCATCAGTTCATAAACTCTCATTTTAGAGAGGGTGAACTGTTCGCTTTCACCTTCTTCCACCTCAAGACGCGAAATGGTTTTGAGTACAGATTTATAATCCTTATTCTGGGAATAAAGCTGAACCAGGATGCGGAGGGCATCGGTATTATCGTGGTTTTTGGCATACAGATTCTCATAGGCATCGATGGCAAGATCGTATTTCTGGCTACCTATATAATATCTGCCCAACTGCTCTGCATAGGTCTGGTTTTCCGGATTCAGTTCTATTGCCTTCTGCATATAGGCAAGTGCCAGGGAATCCTGTTTGAGCTGAGAATAGAAAAGCGACTCATAGAAATAGGTTTCAGCCGCCTTCGGGTCAATTTTCCGGGCATGCTCAAAGAGGTCGAAAGCTGCCGAATAATTGCCGGCAGCCTGCTGGCGCGCTCCCTCCAGGAAGAAATAGTTGTAGCGCTGGCGGTCGTTCGGAGAGAGATGGTCCTCCTGAACCGCCGACTTCTGAACCGGCTGCACCTTCTTTTTACGGGCAAGCGACGGCATGGCTACCGAACCCAGCAAGACCACCCCCATTGCCCAACTGATATTTCTAAGATTCATCTTCACGATTCTAATCCTTTCTATTCTATCTTTAATAATCTGTTATTTTACACCCGTATGACCGTATCCGCCGGCTCCACGTTCGGTTTCATCGAGTTCATTAACTTCGATGAAATCGCATTGTTCGTGCTTAGCCAGCACCATCTGGGCTATACGCTCGCCATCATTGATAACGAAATCCTCTGTAGAGAAATTGATGAGCAGAACCATGATTTCGCCGCGATAATCGGCATCGATGGTTCCCGGCGTATTCAGTACGGTAATGCCATGCTTCAAAGCCAGACCGCTGCGAGGACGGATCTGCGCTTCATAACCTGCTGGCAAAGCCATATAAAGACCGGTTGGCACCAGTCGTCGCTCCATAGGATGAAGCACGATTGCCTCATCGATGTTTGCACGCAAATCCATGCCGGCACTCTGAGGTGTGGCAAACGCCGGTAGAGGCTGATGCCCCTTGTTGATAATCTGTACTTTTATCATGACTTCTTCTTTTTTATCTGTGTCTGAGTTTAATAATCTGCAAAAATAAGCAATTTTGATGGAATAAATGAATTTTTGAGGATAAAAACATGTAATTTATCATATTTTATTTTGATTTGTGCTTACTTTAGTGTATTTTTGCGCTACAGAATCAAGTAATACAATAATATGGAATGGAAACAACTCATATCCAACAAGCGTTTCGGACAGGAGCATAAGCATGCCGAGCGCCATGATGATCGCTCTGAATTCAAGCGCGATTACGACCGTCTTATCTTTTCATCGGCATTCCGCCGCCTGCAGAACAAGACGCAGGTTTTCCCTTTGCCGGGCAGCATCTTCGTTCACAACCGCCTCACCCACAGTCTGGAGGTGGCAAGTGTGGGCATGTCGATAGGTAACGACATTTCCCGACACGTCATCCGGAAGCGGCCTGAGCTGAAGGATACGCTCGTCGAAGAGATAGGTACCATCGTAAGTGCAGCCTGTCTGGCACATGATTTGGGCAATCCGCCTTTCGGTCATTCCGGCGAGAAAGCCATCCAGACTTTCTTCTCTGAAGGACCGGGTCAGAAGATAAAATCAATGGTTTCATCGGAGTTTTGGGATGATATTACGCATTTCGAAGGCAACGCAAATGCCTTCAGAATCCTGACCCACCGGTTCAAGGGGCGCCGTCAGGGTGGTTTCGTCATGACCTATTCCATGCTTGCTTCCATCGTGAAATACCCGTTTGCAAGCTGTCTTGCCGGCAACCACGGCAAATTCGGTTTCTTTGCTTCAGAAACGGAATCTTATAGGAAAATTGCCGATGAATTGGGCATTTTTTGCAAATCTGCACCGGGTGAGCCTCTCAAATACGCCCGCCATCCACTTGTATATATGGTAGAAGCTGCCGACGATATCTGCTACGAAATCATGGACATCGAAGACTCCCATAAGCTCAAGATTCTTTCCTTTGCCGAGACGGAGCACTTGCTGCTGAGTTTCTTTGATGAAGAAATCCAGCAGAAGATACGCCAGCGTATCATCGACGAAGAACTGAGTGACGAAAACGAGAAAGTGGTTTACATGAGAGCCAGCGTCATCGGCAAACTGGAGAACGAATGTGTGGCTGCCTTCCTGGCTCACGAGGAGGAGATCCTTGCCGGAACTTTCGAGGGCAGTCTCATCGACCATATTTCCGAGCGCCAGAAAAAGGCATACAAGGAATGTGAGAAGATCTCCTACTCTAAGATTTACCAAAGCAAGCCGGTACTCGACATAGAACTTTCGGGTTATCAAATCATGGCAACTCTGATGGAGGTTTTCATCGAAGCTGCCGTCAACCCATCGCGCTTCTACTCCAAGCAGCTCTTGCGCCGGGTAAGCAGCCAGTATGATATAGAGAACGAGAATCTGGAGGAGCGCATCATGGCGGTAATTGATTACATCAGCGGCATGACTGACATCTATGCGCTCGACATCTATCAGAAGATCAACGGAATCAGTCTGCCTATTGTATAAAACACAAAAAAGACACATAATCTTTACAATTATATCTTTCTAAAGGGTGCGATAGAATGATTCATTACAGGCTTTGCGAAGGTTATATCTAGGGACAGCAGAACGAACATGCTGCCCCTCTTTTCGTATTATTGCCATCACTCAAAACGGACTTTCGGGAGGCTCTGAGAGACGGAAAAGAGTGACTATCTGGCTACAAATTCAGCTAGAGAAGATAAAAAGCAGAAATTACTAATTTTTGTAAAATGCCAGAGAAAAGAGCCATTTTTATCGGGAATAGCCCCTTTCAGGTGTCGCATTCCCCCACCAATGCGACACCTAAATGATAGCAATGCGACACCTAGGCAGGGGAATGCGACACCTTTTTCCAAATATTTTTTGTATATTTGCTCCATGATTGCGAAATAGGAGCCATGCCGGTTTGCTGTCCGACATACCTGTTCATCATACAGACAAGCCTCTTATGTTTCCAGGAATGATCTTCGCTCTGATGATCCAATGGACATGATAGCGAAGCCTATCCCATCATAGAGGAAAGCTCCTGATCTTTGCGATAAACTGGCAAGCTGATATATAAGACAAAATATTAACATTAATCATTTATAACAAAACGTGTATGAAAAAGAAACAATTACTCAAACCGAATCGGCTCGTCACGATGTTGCTGCTCGTGATGGCTATCCTCATGCCTTATGGGGGGGCATGGGCACAAACGCCTTCCAGACCTTCCATTGGTAATGGAGTAGACACTCCTTTTCAGATATCCACAGCTGCCGAACTGGCGTGGTTCCGCGACTATGTGAACGGAACTATTGGGGACGAAGGCGAAGCAGCAGGAACTACTCACTCATCAGCATCTGCCAAGCTGATTGCTGATATCGACTTGTCTGAGTTCTGCCATGCGAAGGATGCCGCCAAGAATACAGATGAACTCAGCTGGACTCCTATTGGTAATAAGTATCAAGGTACATTCGATGGCAACGGGAAAATCATCAGAAATCTCTACATCAATGCCACCTCTAATTTTGCCGGTTTCTTCGGCTATGCTGATGCTGGCTGTATCAAGAACATCACTTTCGACAATGCGAAGGTGAAGAGTACTGTTACTAACACTGGAATATTGGTAGGACACGTAGGTTCTTGTATTATTGAAAATATCAAGACCTTGCCTAACTGTTCGGTAGATGGAACTAACAACGTTGGCGGAATAGCAGGAGATGCTAACGGCAACATCGGCAACTGCGAAAACCATGCAATGGTGAAGGGTGCATATTATGTAGGAGGTATTGTAGGTGACTATAAGTCTTCCGACAAATCCATCACTTCATGCGCCAATTATGGTGTCGTAACAGGTACGGGAAACAGAGTTGGTGGCATGGTTGGAACTTTTTCCTCTGGAACTATTCAGAATAGTGCCAACTATGGCGATGTAACGGGAACTTTCAATGTTGGAAACTTGATAGGATATGCTCAAATATGCAATCTGAACAATGTGCTTGGCACTGGTAATGTTACTGCTACTTCTAAAATGGGTCAAGCCGGTCTCCTTGTTGGAAACATAAGAAATTCCTCCAGCACCGCTTCTGGCATCCTGGCATACAACAGCAGTGCGAAGCTTACCATCAATGGAACTGAGCAGACAGGTGATGCTGTCAAGGCTATCGGAAAAGGCTCATTGACATCTGCTGAAAAGATAAAGGCATTTTCTGCAGAACAGTTGAAGAGTGGATTGGTTACTTTTATACTCCAGGAAAATGCCTCAGAAAGTGCAAAATGGGGGCAAGAACTGAACACCGACGATTATCCTTTACTTGGCTCTACGAATAAGGTGTATTCGAATCGTCCTGTGACAATGAAATGTTCTGGAGAGTTGGAAGGTTCAGGTACATTCACCAATATCAAGCCTGCACAAGAGGGTACATTTACGTTTAAGCATGGCGATAGTCCCACACATCACAAATCCATGGATGCTACCTGCACCACAGATGGCAACATTGAATATTGGGTATGTGATGTTTGTCATGCATCTTTCTCGGACAAGCAGATGACACAAGTGGTGAGCAGTTTTGTAGTATCAGCTACAGGACACGAATATGATGAGAGCGACAAGTGCACGAAGTGTCAGAAAGAAATTCCTTTCTTGACATTGGGCGACAATAAAATAACAATTGAAAAGGCATTGGGCAGCATGTCTGAAATCAGCGGTTACAACCTTTATAAATATACAGCTCCAGAAGATGGCACATTGGAGGTGACGGCAAACAGCAACGGTCAAGATACCTACGGCACCCTGTGGGAGAGCCGCACGGCTGCATCTTGCTTGACTAAGGACAATAGTAGCAATAGTCCCGACTTCAAAATCACCTACGATGTAACGAAAGGCACCACTTATTATATCGGTGCAAGAGAATATGGTGGCAATGCCATCGAAGGCGAAGTTACGCTCAATGTAAAACTGTCCCCTTTGCAATTGCCAGCAAGTATGACTGGTAAAGGAACCGAGGCGGAACCATTTGTGCTGAAGACGGCAGATCATCTGGCGTGGTTCCGTGACTACGTGAATGGAGGTCACCCTAGCGCCTGTGCAAAGATTGCCGATGATGTGAAAGAAATTGATATGAGCACTGTATGCCATAAGGCTGATGCACAGGTAGCAGAACTCAGCTGGACTCCTATTGGTAACTCTGATAATAAGTATCAAGGTACATTCGATGGCAACAGGAAGACCATCAGTAATCTCTACATCAATGCTACCTCTGATCATGCCGGTTTCTTTGGCTATGCAGATGAGGAGGGTAGCATCAAGAACATCACTTTCGACAATGCGAAGGTGAATAGTACTGGTAATTATACTGGAATTTTGGCAGGATACGAAGAGTTTTGTATTATTGAAAATATCAAGACCTTGGCTAACTGTTCGGTAAAAGGAAAAGATGCCGTTGGCGGAATAGCAGGAAGAGCAAGTGGCGACATCAGCAACTGCGAAAACCATGCAATAGTGAATGGTAGATTCTACGTAGGAGGTGTTGTTGGTAGCCATATGCAAGTCAACAATTCCATCACTTCATGCGCCAATTATGGTGTCGTAACAGGTACGGAATACAGCGTTGGCGGCATTGCTGGATATTTTAACTCAGGAACCATTCAGAACAGTGCTAACTATGGCGATGTAACGGGAACTGTTTATGTCGGAAATTTGATAGGAGAGGCTGATTATTGCGAACTGAACAATGTGCTTGGCACTGGTAATGTTACTTCTACTGCTACTTCTATAGGTTATGCCGGTATCCTTGTTGGAGGCATAAACAGTTCCTCCGGCACCGCTTCTGGCATCCTGGCATACAACAGCAGCGCGAAGCTTACCATCAATAAAACTGAACAGACTGGTGAAGCCGTAAAGGCTATAGGAAAAGGCTCATTGACCTATCCTGACGGTAAGAATGAAGCTGACGTGGTCAAGGCATTCACCCCAGAGCAGCTGAAGAGCGGCGAGGTGGCTTACCTGCTCAACGGAAGCAAATCAGAAGGCAAACTGGCTTGGTATCAGAAACTCTCTGAAACTGATGCAGATGCTTATCCTGTGCTTGTTGCTGCGGAGGGCAATACTGTATACTTTGCAGCTTATGATTATTGTTACAAAGATGATAAGTCTATCAAGTATGGCAATGATCCTACCCTGAAGTCTACCACATACCATCTTGACATTGAAGGAGTAGAGTTTGATGCCGACAAGCACATCTACCAGAAGGGTTGCCGCAACGAGAACTGCACTCTTCATAAGTATGCAGCAGATGCAGATGGAACACTGGAGGCTACAAAGGCAGAAGATGGCAAGTTCTATGTCGAGGAACTGAACCTTACCGATGCTAAAGCCATCAACACCCAGGCTCAGTTCACGGTGAAGAAACTTCAGTATAGCCGTCAGCTCACTGAGGGACAGAAGGGTTATGTAACACTCTGCCTTCCTTTCGATATCAAAGCAGCTGATGTTGCTGGTGCAGAGAAGTGCTATCCTGTAGGAAATATGATGATTCACATGCCTACAAATGATGCAAGTGTATTGAAGTTCGTTCTTATGCTCGATGAGCAGTCTGTCATCGAGGCTGGCACACCAATGGTTGTTAAGCTTGCAGCAGAGAACGCTTCTCAGAATTTGGTTGCAACGGCACAGAATGTAGAGTACAGCGCCAACTTCTTTGCAAATCCAACAGCCAAGTCGCTGACTCTGAGAGACTGGGATGGTAAGAGTGGTTTTATGACTATCTGCCATGAACTGACAAATGCCTCAATAGGTGGCGTTTATACTACCACTCCTATGGCAGAGGGAAGCTACAGTTTCCGTGCAGATGGTAAGTTTGGTATCCATACAGGTGATTTGTCTCCTTATCGCATATATCTGAACGTCCAGCCATCACAGTCGGCTTCTTCACGTACCATGCTGTTCAGTATCGGTTTGCCTGATGACAGTTCTACCACTGGTATCCGCATCATCAGCTTAGGAGATGGCAAACAGACTGGTTCATCAGTCATTTATACCTTAGAGGGTCAGCGCGTAATGGGAACACCTCGCAAGGGCATCTATATCAAGAATGGAAAGAAATTTAGTGTTAAATAATTAATCAACAAGGTATTATGAAAAAGAAAGAGTATATATCACCTGCAATTCAGGTATTTGAAATGAATACCCCTTGCATCCTGGTAGGAAGTGGAGAAGAAACCGGTGGAGGAAGTACCGGAAGTGGAATAACGCAAGAAGAATGGGATAGTATGGGACCAGGCTTCGGCTCGAATGATCCGAAGTACCCAGGTGAGGGAGTGTAATCTGAGGAATCGGATTCTAACATAAGTAAGGGCTGCAGACGGTAACAATGCCGTTTGCAGCCCTCGTTGTTTTAATGGCTGAAGCGTCGAGATGCCATCTTGATTAATCCTGTTTAACTGAACTTTCGCAAGTAAGCTCCACACACCCTCTTGTGGACCTTCAGCCCGTACTTGAACCAAAAGTTACAGAAAAAGTTTCTATGGTTGCACGCAAGTACATGAAGAAGAATACTCAAGTGGTTCAGTCAAGCAACTCAAGTAGTTCAGTCAGCGAGTTCAGACGTCTCAGTTAGCTAATGCAGACGTCTCGATAAGCTTACAAATACGTCTCCGTTAGCCTACGCTGTCATATTCGTAACCCGACGCTGTCATATTCGTAACCCGATGCTGTCATATTCGTAACCCGATGCAGTCATATTCGTAACCCGATGAAGCCATATTCGTAACCCGACGCAGCCATATTTGTAACCCGATGCAGCCTTCATATGAACAAATTTTATGTAATTATCTATCATCCATCACGATTTTCTCACTACACTCTATCAGATACTGCATATTTTTGTTGAAACACTTACGATGGATGGCATCTGAGAAAGGTTACGGTTTCATGGCATGAAATATTTTGTTTCATGCGATGAAAGTACGTATTTTTTATAAGTGATTGAGAATGAGATAAGTTTTTATCTCGTAAAAAGAAGAGGTTACGAATTAGAAATAAACAGAATGTGGCATCCTGCTGTGATTTGCATAACCATCCAAAGAACTCTTTCGGTTGCAAAGGTACGATATTTAATCGGGGATAAAGAATGT
>OGGT01000008.1_pt1 | contig 130872 bp, 102 predicted proteins | sample 1571311 | NCBI WGS metagenome assembly OGGT01 (sample SAMEA2581931, study PRJEB24529) | metagenome | biome: Human gut stool | place: China | collected 2011
GCGCTCCAACGGCAGGTAGCCGCCGATAGCCTCTGGCTCGTTAGCCTTGTCGAGCGACTGGTAGTAGTCGAAGTAGAGGTAGCTGTTCGGTGTCATCACCACGTCGTGATGCTGCTTGGCAGCCGCAATGCCACCAGTCTCTCCGCGCCACGACATAACGGTGGCACCCTCAGCGAGTCCGCCCTCAAGAATTTCGTCCCAACCGATGGTGTTGCGACCGAGCGACTTTAGATAGTTTGAGGCGTGTGTGATGACGTAGCTCTGCAGACGCTCCTCGGCTGTGTGTCCGTCCTTAGCCTCAAGATGCAGTGCCTTGATGCGTGCTTGGCACTTCGGACACTTCTGCCACTGGGTCTTCGGACACTCGTCGCCACCAACATGTATGTACTTAGACGGGAAGAGAGCCACAACCTCCTTCAGCACGTCGTCGACAAACTTCATTGTCTTGTCGTTGCCGGCGCAGAGCACGTTGTCCGACACGCCCCACATCTCCCATACCTTATACGGACCGCCCGTGCAGCCCAGTTCGGGATAAGCAGCAAGAGCAGCCTGCATGTGTCCAGGTAGGTCTATCTCTGGAACGATAGTAATGTAGCGATCGGCAGCGTACTTCACGATGTCGCGTATCTCCTTCTGTGTGTAGAAGCCTCCGTATGGTTTGCCGTCGTACTTGCCCGTGTTGTGGCCGATGACAGTTTGTGTGCGCTTTGAACCAACCTTGGTGAGCAGTGGATATTTCTTTATCTCGATGCGCCAACCCTGGTCATCAGTGAGATGCCAGTGGAAGCGGTTGATGTTGTGCAGGGCGAGTATGTCAATGAATTGGCGTATCTCGTCAGTGCTTACGAAGTGGCGCGATACGTCGAGGTGTGTTCCGCGGTAAGAGAAGCGCGGAGCGTCGACGATGTGAGCACAGGGAACGGTCACTTGTGATGCCTTGCCACTCACTACGGGCAGCGACTTACGCAAGGTTTGTATGCCGTAGAACACACCGGCTGCTGATGCTCCAGCAATGCTGATGCGTTTAGCGTCGACATCGAGCTTGTAGCCTTCAGCGTTGCTGATTGTCTTGTCGATAGAAAGGACAATAGCTGTAGCATCCTTGCCCTGCTTTCCGACACTGGGGCGCACACCAGTAGTCTGTTCGATATACGATGCGAGTAGGGTGGCATTGCGCTTCAGGTCGTTGTTTGAGGTCGCAACTACAATTGATGTTTTGCCGTTGAGGATAAAAGGTGCATCGTTAGTTACGTCAGCCTGCAGCGGTTGAGGCACGATGTTGAAGTCCGCAGTCTGTCCCGATGCGGAGCCGGGCAGGAGAAATGCCGTTGAGACAATGACTCCTGTGAGCAATTTAAAATTCATTGTATTGTTTATCTTGTTTTGTTTTAGTAGGCTTGTTTATTTAGAATTGATTTCCTTTGTCTTCTTTTTTAATGATAGTGTATTGAATGATAGACCGAAGATTTCACTTGGTTGCTTACTCAACGTACACCCGTATTGCAAAGTTAGCGGAAATCGGGGACACTACAAAAAAACGACAGCAATAATGTCTAAACATCATTGCTGCCGTTTTATAATATCTATATCTTAGGAGGATAGGGTAGGCGTGCTATCCGTCTCCTCCTTCAATTTCGGTTTGATTAGATCTGCTCGCTCCAATCCTCCTGGCTCTTGCGAACGTAGGTCTGGTAGCGGAGCTTAGCCATCTTCTCAGCCTGGCTGAACAGCTCGTCAGCCTCCTTCGGGAATGCCTTCTGAACAGAGAGGTAGCGAACCTCACCAAGGAGGAAGTCGCGGAAGTCCTCCCACTTCGGAGCCTTAGAGTCGAGTGTGAACGGGTTCTTGCCCTCGTCAGCCAACAGCGGGTTGAAGCGCCAGAGGTGCCAGTAACCGCAATCAACAGCGAGCTTCTCCTCGTTCTGTGAGCGACCCATACCGCCCTTACGCTTCAGACCGTGGTTGATACACGGAGCGTAAGCAATGATGAGTGACGGGCCTGGATAAGCCTCTGCCTCGCGGATAGCCTTCAATGTCTGAGCATTGTCAGCACCCATAGCGATCTGAGCTACGTAGATGTAGCCGTATGTTGTCTGCATAAGACCGAGGTCCTTCTTGCGGATACGCTTGCCCTGAGCTGCGAACTGAGCGATAGCACCGAGCGGAGTAGACTTAGACGACTGACCACCGGTGTTAGAGTAAACCTCAGTATCGAGTACGAGGATGTTAACGTCCTCACCAGAAGCCAATACGTGGTCGAGACCGCCGTAGCCGATATCGTAAGAAGCACCGTCGCCACCGATAATCCACTGGCTGCGCTTTACGAGGTAGTGGTCGAGAGTCTTGAGCTCTGTGCAAACCGGGCAACCCTTCTCTGCACCAGCAGCGATGAGCGGCTTCAGCTCTGCAGCAGCAGCCTTAGAACCCTCAGAGTCGTTCATGTTAGCCATCCACTTGTCAGCAGCAGCAACGAACTCTGCCGGAACGTGCTCGTCTGCCTTTGCCTCTTCGAGGAGGTGGCAGATGCGCTCCTTCATCTTCTTGTTGCCGAGAACCATACCGAGACCGAACTCGCAGAAGTCCTCGAACAGTGAGTTGTCGAATGCTGGACCCTGACCCTTAGCGTTGGTTGTGTAAGGTGTAGACGGGATAGAAGCTGAGTAGATAGAAGAACAACCAGTAGCGTTAGCAATCATCTGACGGTCGCCGAAGAGCTGAGAGATGAGCTTAACGTAAGGAGTCTCACCGCAACCAGAGCAAGCGCCAGAGAACTCGAACAGAGGCTGAGCGAACTGAGAGTTCTTCGGGCTCTGCTTGATGTCTACGAGGTCCTGCTTAGAAGCTACGTTGTGAACGAGGTACTCCCAATTCTGTGCTTCCTTCTGCATATCCTCTGCGTCTACGTTGAACGGAACCATCTTGAGAGCCTTCTCGAGTTCACCGGTCTCCTTGTTCTTCTTGCCCGGGCAAACGTCGGCACAGTTGCCGCAGCCAAGACAGTCGAGCACTGAGGCCTCGATGCGGAAGTGCATACCCTTGAGAGTAGCCGGAGCCTTGATCTCCTGTGTCTCAAGACCTTCGATGCCTGCAAGCTCTGCGTCGGTAAGAACGAACGGACGGATAGCTGCGTGAGGACATACGAACGAACACTTGTTACACTGGATACAGTTCTCTACGTTCCATACCGGAACGAATGCCTCAACACCACGCTTCTCGAATGCTGAAGTGCCGTTCTGCCATGTACCGTCAACAGTGTCGTGCTTAACGAAGTCAGAAACCTTCAAGAGGTCGCCTGCCTGACCATTGATAGGACGAACGAGCTCCTTAACGAATGCCGGAGCGTTGTCAGCCTTAGCCTCCTCGTCAGCGAGGTTTGCCCATGCTGGGTCAACAGTGAGCTGCTTGTACTCGCCACCGCGGTCAACAGCTGCGAAGTTCTTGTCAACAACGTCCTGACCCTTCTTAGAGTAAGACTTAACGATGAATGCCTTCATCTGCTCTACTGCGAGATCCAAAGGAATAACCTCTGTGATGCGGAAGAATGCAGACTGGAGGATGGTGTTGGTACGGTTGCCGAGACCAATCTCCTGAGCAATCTTTGTTGCGTTGATATAGTAAACAGTGATGTTGTTCTGAGCGAAAATGCGCTTCACCTTGTTCGGGATGAAGTTAACGAGTTCCTCGCCGTCGAAGATAGTGTTCAACAGGAAGTAACCGTTCTTGCGCAAACCGCGTGTAACATCGTACATATTCAGGTAAGCCTGTACGTGGCAAGCCACGAAGTTAGGAGTATTTACCTGGTATGCGCTGTGGATTGGGCTGTCGCCGAAACGGAGGTGTGAGCAAGTGAAACCACCTGACTTCTTAGAGTCGTAAGAGAAGTAAGCCTGGCAGTACTTGTTGGTGTTGTTACCGATGATCTGTACAGAGTTCTTGTTAGCACCTACAGTACCATCAGCACCGAGTCCGTAGAACTTAGCTTCGAACAAGTCGTCACCGCCCATTGGAATCTCCTCTTCCTCTGGAAGTGAAGTGAATGTAACATCGTCAACGATACCCACTGTGAAGTGGTTCTTAGGCTGCGGGAGCTCGAGGTTCTTGAACACAGCAACGATCTTAGCCGGTGTTGTATCTGAAGAACCAAGGCCGTAACGACCACCAACGATAAGCGGCTTGCGCTCGTCGTCGTAGAGAGCCGACTTAACGTCGAGGTACAGCGGTTCGCCCTCTGCGCCTGGCTCCTTTGTACGATCGAGTACAGCAATGCGCTTAACTGTAGCAGGAAGAGCTTTCTTCAGGTAATCTACTGCGAACGGACGATAAAGGTGAACAGCAACCATACCTACCTTCTTACCCTGCTTGTTCAGGTAGTCGATAGCCTCGCGTGCAGGCTCTGTAGCAGAACCCATGAGGATGATTACGTTCTCTGCGTCCTCTGCTCCGTAGTAGTTGAAGAGGTGGTACTCGCGACCAGTAATCTTTGTCATCTCCTGACAGTACTTCTCTACTACCTCAGGGATGCGGTCGTAGTACTCGTTGCAAGCCTCACGGTGTGTGAAGAATGTCTCCGGGTTCTCAGCTGTACCGCGTGTAACAGGACGCTCAGGTGTGAGGGCACGGTCGCGGAAACGCTTGATGTAGTCCGGATTTACCAACGGACGGATGTCTTCCATATCCATCTCCTCGATCTTGTGGTACTCGTGTGATGTACGGAAACCGTCGAAGAAGTTGATGAAAGGTACTGATGTCTCAAGTGTAGCAAGGTGAGGAACAGCAGAGAGGTCCATAACTTCCTGCACTGAACCAGAGCAGAACATTGCGAAGCCTGTCTGACGGCAAGCCATAACGTCCTGGTGGTCGCCGAAGATACAGAGAGAGTGTGAAGCCAATGTACGTGCAGAAACGTTGAACACGCACGGCAACAACTCGCCTGCAACCTTATACATGTTAGGAATCATCAGCAACAGACCCTGCGAAGCAGTGTATGTTGAGGTGAGGGCACCAGCCTGAAGTGAGCCGTGGAGAGCACCTGCTGCACCAGCCTCTGACTCCATTTCCTGGATAGAAACTCGCTGACCGAAGAGGTTCTTACGACCCTTGGCAGCCCATTCATCTACGTGCTCTGCCATCGGAGATGACGGAGTGATAGGATAGATAGCAGCAACCTCTGTGAACATGTAGCTCACGTGAGCGGCAGCTGTGTTACCATCACAAGTGATAAATTTTTTTTCTTTAGCCATTTTACTAATTCTTTTTAATTAGTGAATACTTATAGTTGTTTTAAACTTTTTCTGTCTAAGTTTTATTTAAGGTGGCGTTTAAGCCGGACTAAGCCAAACTAAGCCTTCCTAAGCCGAGTTAAGCCTTTCTAAGCCTTCTTAAGCCTTCCTACTTTTTACTCTTTTACTCTTTTACTTTTTTACTTTTTTACTTTTAATAGAGTAAGCCGAACATCCAAAGCGGAACTTTGTTCGCTTGACCAATATTGAGGTCGTAGGTGGCGTATAGTTGCTCTGAGGAGTTGCGAGTGCGTCGTATGTGGTTGGCACTCGTGACATGGAAGTGAAGTTTATTGTCAATGATGTATGCAGCGTCGCGGTTGCCCTGATTGACGCTGTGGTCCTTCCAAAGCATATTGACGAAGAATGTCTCCATAACATCCTGACGGTCTGCCACGATTGGGTAGATGCAGTACATGAGGTTGGGGTTGTACATCATCACCTTTGACGGTTTCTTCGGGAACTCGTCGCCAGGGTGGTAAATGATGTTTATCAAACGTGCATCAGAGAGATACTTGATATAATTCATCACTGTGGCACGGCTTGTCTTAATCTCTCCTGCCAGGTTGCTGATGTTCGGTGCTTTCAGTCCTTCTACAGCAAGTAGGTAGAGGAGCTTCTTTATCTTTGTGAGATATTTAAGCTCGATTTGTTTTATCAGAAGAATGTCTACTTCGGTCATCATGTTCATAGTCTTGAGCAAGTTCTCCTCGAAGTTGCGGTGCTCAAGAAAGAATGGATAGAAGCCATGATGAAGGTAGGAGTTGAAGTGTTCGGCAATGTCTACATTCTTTGCAATCTCGTTGGCTATTTCTACATGATTGGCGAGAATGTTATCAAGCGTATAGACGGGGATGTTATTGCCTGTTTGTAGGTTTAAGTATTCGCGGAACGAGAAGCCACGGAGGTTGTAACTCTTGACGATGCCACAGAGTTCGGGATTTTCCTCTTTCAGTCGCATCACACTTGAGCCCGTGAATATAATCTTCAGGTTTGGACATTGGTCGTAGCATTTGCGAAGCTCGCTGCTCCAGTTCTGCTGCTTGAACACTTGATCAATGAGTAGAACCTCGCCACCGTGGTTATAGAAATCCATCGCAAAGTCAGCGATGCCACGTCCCTGAAAGTAGAAGTTGTTCATATTCACGTAGAGACAACGACGATCGTTAGTGTCGAAATTCTCCTTGGCATACTGCAACAGGAATGTTGTCTTTCCAATGCCTCGTGTACCCTTAATGCCAATGAGACGATCGCTCCAGTCAATCTCGTCCATAAGATTGCGTCTGACTGGTGCGTCCGTATGCTCTACGAGGTATTTATGAGTTTTAAAGAAAGCTTCCATTACTCTATCGGTTGTTTCTGTTGCTTCTGTTACTTGAATGTTTTGCTATTTATTATATAGTCTTCTACAACTATGCAAAGGTAATATTAATTTCTTTATTTGCAAACTCTGTATTGCAAAAACTGCATTTTTTTTTATTTTTTGCGTCTGCATCGTTTGCGGTGTGCTATTATGCAGATGTGTAGTCGCTCGATTGTGAAATAAAAGTGGTATTTTTGCACTTGCTTACGAAGTAATTAAAGATAAAAACAGATGAAGTTACATATATTCAATCCTGAGCACGACATAGCTCTTGCTGCCAATCAAGAATGTTTCACCGCCCCTCATGCAGGTAGACGTTTGCGTACCGACTTGGGATTTATCCCTGCTTTCTGGGCTTCAGAAGGCGATATGGTACTCGTAGACGATGTTGAGGCAGCAATAGAGGCACGTCGCCATCTACGTAAGTTCGGCAATGACGTGGTTTTTGTCACCGCTGCCGACTTGAAAGATTTTACTTTAGACGATGTTAAGAGTTTTCTGGTAGAGCCGTGGGGGTGGGATCGCACCATAAAGGAACAACTGTTGCGTGCTAATAAAGGGCTTGAACCATTCATGCCAAGTGACGATGCGCTTGCTACTATCAGAGAGATGAGCAACAGACGCTTTGCTGCAGAACATCTTTTGCCTGTGTTGCGTGAAATAGCTGAGTCCCAAACCGTTGGCGAAAGCCACTACTGCACAACAATGGAGGAGGTACTTCAAGTGCTAAAACGCAACGGAAGAAGCGTGCTCAAGTCGCCATGGAGCAGTAGCGGCAGGGGAGTGCGCTATGTAGAGACCACAGTACTTGATGCACATCTTGAAGGGTGGGCAGCGAATGTCGTAAAACGTCAGGGTGGCATAATGGTAGAGCCATTATATAGTAAGGTGTACGACTTCGGACTTGAGTTTGCGAGCAATTCCGACGGGTCGATTGATTTCAAAGGACTCTCGCTCTTCGCTACACGTGGTGGTGCATATGTAGGCAATATACTTGCCACAGAGGCTGATAAGCGTGAAATATTATCACGGTATGCCGACATTGCTCTTGTTGATAATATCTGCGAGCGTATTCGTGCTGTGCTTTCTCTGCATTTTAAGGGTATATATGTTGGAGCTTTCGGCATTGACATGATGGCTGTAGCACGTGAGAGTGCTGACGGCTTCCTGCTTCATCCGTGTGTAGAACTTAATCTGCGTCGCACTATGGGGCATCTTGCTTTGTCACTCACGCCTACAATTGCCGAACCACAACGCATAATGAGCATCAGCTATGCAGATAAGTATCGTATGAGAATACACGATACGACGAATAATTTACTGAATACATCGCTGATAGCTCACTAATTATTACACATATTTAAGATTTTATGTGTAGTGCATTAACGTGGTTTTTCTGAGAAAATCAGTAACTTTGCATACGAGAAACATATAAATATATATACGATGAAACAAACAAAGATTGTTGCTTCTATTAGCGATCGCCGTTGTGATGTCGAGTTCCTCCGCAAATTGTTCTTTGCCGGAATGAACGTCGTAAGAATGAATACTGCACATGCGACGCCTGACGGGATACGTAATATTATAAAGAATGTGAGAACTGTTTCGCCCCACTTGGCTCTTATGATTGACACAAAGGGACCAGAGGTGAGAACCACTGGTTGTGCTGAGCCAATAGAGTACAAGACGGGCGATGTGGTTAAGATATTTGGACGTCCGGGTATGGACTCATCGCATGATATCGTCAATGTGTCATACATTGACTTTGCTAAGGATGTGAAGGTTGGTGATCATGTGCTCTTTGACGATGGTGAACTTGATATGCTTGTCATAGACAACAATGGTCCGATGCTTGTTGCTCAGGTGCAGAACGATGGTGTGCTTGGTGCACACAAGAGCGTGAACGTACCTGGCGAGCATATCGCTCTGCCTGCTATTACGCAGAAGGATCACGATAACATACTCCTTGCTATTGAAGAAGACATCGACTTTATTGCTCATTCGTTTGTACGTTCTGCCGATGACGTTCTTGCGATACAGAAGATACTCGACGAGCACAATAGCGACATAAAAATTATCTCAAAGATTGAAAATCAAGAAGGAGTAGATAATATTGATGAGATTATCGATGCCTCTTATGGCATTATGATTGCGCGTGGCGACCTTGGTATAGAGGTGCCAATAGAGCAGATACCGGGCATTCAACGCCAGATTATACGCAAGTGTGTGATGAAGAAGAAGCCGGTTATCGTCGCAACACAGATGCTCCATACGATGATTAAGAATCCGCGCCCTACACGTGCTGAGGTTACTGATATAGCCAATGCTATCTATTCATATACAGATGCACTCATGCTTAGTGGTGAGACGGCAAGTGGCAAGTATCCGCTTGAGGCAGTGCAGACGATGGCTGCCATTGCTGAGCAGGCAGAGAAGGACCGCTCTGCGCTTGGCGACTATGAGGTACCGATGAATGAGAACTGCTCGCAGCGTGAGTTCCTTGCACATGCAGCTATTGAAGCAACAAAGACACTTGGCGTTGCTGGTATCATCACCGACAGTCTTACTGGCGAGACCGTACGCCATTTGGCTGCTTTCCGCGGTCCGAACCCTATCCTTGCAATATGTTATAAGGAAAAGACACAGCGCTGGTTAAATCTCAGCTTTGGTGTCATCCCCGTTCATCAGAAGGAACATGCGCCTGCTGCATACATGTTCACAGCTGCATTGCGTATGCTCCGACAGAAAGGCTACATCGGCTCCGACGATAAGATTGCGTACCTTAGTGGTAGCTTCGGATTGGGCAACCCGACGGGCACAACATTCCTCGAAATCAATAAGGTTAGTCAAGTGTTCGACAAGTCGTACGAGTTCCACTTGCCTAACAAGGAATAACCGTTATATAGAAGTCAATTTAATATGACAATACGAAATAGGAGGTCGTAAGATCTCCTATTTTTTTTTCTTGTATTGAAACAAAAAAGGACGGGGTGCAATCACTGCAGCCCGCCCTCAAATAATTAGAGAGTTATAAAAAAATAAGTTTTCCGATTTTAAACCTTCTCGATAATCTGTCCGCCAGCCTCTACTGCCTCCATGTTCAGAGGAATAAGACCATGGTGACGCTCGGGAAGTGTCTTGTAAAGAGCCTTGTTGAGGCCGTCGGTGCTCACAATCGGGCAAACCTTTAGCAGGCCGCCGAGTACAATCATGTTGAACACCTTTGAGTTCTTCAATTCGGCAGCCTTATCCATAGCGTCGATACGATAGACATTGATGTCCTTACGTGTCGGTGGATTGATAATACCGAAACCGTCATATATAAGTATTCCGCCTGGCTTCACCTTCGACTCGAACTTGTCAAGCGATGGCTGGTTAAGCACGATAGCCACATCATACTGGCTAAGGATAGGCGATGAGATGCGCTCTTCGCTCACGATTACTGTCACGTTGGCTGTACCGCCACGCTGCTCAGGACCGTAAGCCGGCATCCATGTTACTTCTTTGTTCTCCATCAGACCGGAGTAGGCGAGAATCTTACCCATTGAGAGCACGCCCTGTCCTCCGAAACCTGCTATAATTATTTCTGCTTTCATAGGTTTGTCGTGTCTTTTAAGTCACCCTTCGGGTATTGTTTGAACATATTCTCTTCCATCCACTTGTTGGCCTTCACCGGTGGCAACTTCCATCCGCTGTTGCATGTAGCAACAATCTCAACGAGTGATGAACCCTTGCCCTCCATAGATGCTGTGAATGCCTTCTTGATAGCAGCCTTTGCCTTACGGATTGATGCTACGTTCTCTACGCTCTGGCGTGTTACGAAGCATGTGCCCGGCAGAGTGACAGCCATTTCTGAGAGGTTGAGTGGATAACCATGCAGCGCCGGTTCGCGACCATAAGGACATGTAGATGTCTTCTGACCGATAAGCGTTGTCGGAGCCATCTGTCCACCAGTCATACCGTAGATGGCATTGTTGATGAATATGAGAGTGATGTTTTCACCGCGGTTCAGTGCGTGGATACTCTCGGCTGTTCCGATACAAGCCATGTCGCCGTCGCCCTGATAGGTGAAGACAAGGCGCTCTGGCCACAGACGCTTGATGGCAGAAGCAAGAGCTGGAGCGCGTCCGTGTGCTGCTTCCTGCCAGTCGATGTCGATATAGTTGTAGGCAAATACAGAGCAGCCTACCGGGCTTACGCCGATGGCGTTCTCCTGCATGCCCATTTCTTCGATAACTTCAGCCACAAGTTTGTGAACTACGCCATGCGAACAACCTGCGCAGTAGTGCATGTGGGTATCGTTGAGAAGCTCAGGCTTTTTGTAAACCAGGTTCTCCGGTGATATTATATCGTTCATAGAAATTTCTCCTTTAAAGCTTTAACCATTTCCTCTGGCTCGGGAACGATGCCGCCGAGTCGTCCGTAGTGCTCACAACGTACAGTGCCGTTTACTGCGAGGCGTACGTCCTCGATCATCATGCCGGCGTTAATCTCTGCAACGAGAATACCCTTGAGTTTCTTAGCTGCCTCTGCAATCTCCTTTTCGGGGAAAGGCCACAATGTGATAGGACGGAACAAACCAATCTTGATGCCTTCTGCACGTGCAATCTCAATAGCCTTTTCTGCAATACGTGCTGCTGAGCCGAATGCAACAATCATGTACTCTGCGTCGTCCATGAACATTGTCTCGTAGCGAACCTCATTCTCGCGAATCTTGCGGTACTTTTCCTGAAGCTGCAGGTTGCGCTGTTCCATAATCTCAGGCTTAAGCTCGAGAGATGTGATAACGACGGGCTTACGACCCTTGCAACCAGTAGCTGCCCACGGACATTCCTTTATGATTTCTTCGTTTGTGCGGCGTGGCTTGAATGGAGGAAGAACTACCTTCTCCATCATCTGACCGATAACACCGTCAGAGAGAATCATTGCAGGGATGCGATACTTGAAAGCGAGTTCAAAAGAGAGGTCGACAAAGTCTGCCATCTCCTGAACAGAGTTCGGGGCGAGCACGAGGATATAGTAATCACCATTGCCACCGCCACGGGTAGCCTGGAAATAGTCGCTCTGTGAAGGTTGGATGGTGCCAAGACCAGGACCGCCGCGCTGAACGTCGACGATAAGACCCGGTACTTCTGCGCCTGCCATATAAGAGATACCCTCCTGCATGAGCGATACGCCCGGACTTGACGACGATGTCATAACGCGTTTGCCGGTGCCACCGCCACCGTAAAGCATGTTGATTGATGCAACTTCACTCTCTGCCTGAAGCACTACCATGCCTGTGGTCTCCCAAGGCTTAAGTTCTGAGAGTGTTTCGATAACTTCGGTCTGTGGAGTAATAGGATAGCCGAAATAACCATCACAACCACAACGGATGGCAGCGTGAGCGAGAGCCTCGTTGCCTTTCATAAGTTTAACTTCCTGTTCTGCCATTGTGTTAATCCTCCATTTTTTTACGGTAAACACTAATACATCCGTCTGGACATACAATTCCGCACGATGCACAACCAATACAATCGTCAGGTCTTACAGCCTCGGCGTATTGATAACCATGCACGTTCACTGCCTTTGCTGTGAGAGCAATGACATCTTTCGGGCAAGCTACAACACAAAGAGAGCATCCTTTGCATCGGTCGGTGTTAACCACGATAGCACCTTTGATTTTTCCCATAGTAATATATCGTTTAGAGTTAGGGGTTATACATATCTTTACAGTAGAAGGCGAACATGTCGTCGAGCATTTGCTTTGCTTCCACTGCAGGCGACTCGGGGTCGAGAGCTATTGCTTCGAGATAGTTGTCGATAGCATGCTTCCAATCGCCTTTACGTCTGTACTCGTTGCCGAGCTTGTAATAGTCTTCTGCTGTCATACTTATTAAGGTTGGGGTGTGTTATGTTGTTGTGTTGACAGTTGTCAGCACCTGTGATGCCGGATGCTGACGCTTGTCTTCATTTTACCATCCCTTCGCTGCCTGCAGCGTATTCTTCATCAGCGAGCAGATTGTCATCGGTCCGACGCCGCCTGGTACTGGTGTTATGAACGAACACTTCGGAGCTACTTCGTCGAACTTCACGTCGCCGTTGAGGCGAAATCCGCTCTTGCGTGTTGCATCAGGAACGCGAGTCGTACCCACGTCGATTACCACAGCACCTTCCTTCACCATATCGGCTGTTACGAAGTCGGGTTTGCCGATTGCTGCTATGATGATGTCGGCTTCGCGACATTCTTTCTTGATGTCGGCGGTGTGCGAGTGGCATACCGTAACTGTTGCATCGCCATATTGCTTCTGCATCATCAGCTGTGCCATTGGTTTTCCAACGATGTTGCTTCTGCCGAGCACAACGCATTTCTTTCCCGAGGTCTCTATGTTGTAGCGTTTGAGCAGGGTTACTATACCGAGTGGGGTAGCGGATATGAAACATGGCAGACCGATAGCCATGCGTCCGACGTTTATAGGATGGAAGCCGTCAACGTCTTTGCGGTAGTCGATAGCCTCTATTATCTTCTGCTCGTCAATATGACGTGGGAGCGGCAACTGCACGATAAATCCGTCTACATCGTTGTCGTTGTTCAGACGTTCTACACATGCGAGCAGTTCGTCCTCGGTGACATCGTCTTCGTAGCGGATAAGTGTCGACTTAAAGCCGCACTTCTCGCAGGCAATGACCTTATTCTTCACGTAAGTCTCTGAGCCACCATCGTGACCTACAAGCACTGCCGCAAGATGCGGTTGCTTGCCACCTGCAGCCATGATGCTCTTCACCTCTTCTGCTATTTCTGCTTTAATAGCTTCAGCAGTTGCTTTTCCGTCAATCAGTTGCATATCTCTTCTTTTTTAGAACTTTGGCATACCTGGCATTCCTTTCATCTTGCTCATCATGCCAGCCATTTTTGCCATATTTGTACCAGTAACCATCTTCATCATCTTGCGAGTCTGGTCGAACTGCTTGATGAGTCGGTTCACCTCCTGGATGTTTGTACCGCTACCTTTCGCGATACGCATACGGCGACTCTGGTTCAGAATTTCCGGGTTTGTACGCTCCTTCGGAGTCATACTCTTTATGATTGCTTCAATGCCCTTGAATGCATTGTCGTCGATGTCAACGTCCTTGATAGCCTTGCCTACGCCCGGAATCATTGCTGCAAGATCCTTCAGATTACCCATCTTCTTTATCTGCTCAATCTGTCCGAGGAAGTCGTTGAAGTCGAACTTGTTCTTCTGAATCTTCTTCTGCAGGCGGCGTGCCTCTTCTTCGTCGAACTGTTCCTGGGCACGTTCTACAAGGCTCACGATGTCACCCATGCCGAGGATACGGTCAGCCATACGCGACGGGTGGAACACGTCGATCGCTTCCATCTTCTCGCCGGTACCTACGAACTTGATTGGCTTAGTGACAACGGTGCGGATAGAGAGTGCTGCACCACCGCGTGTGTCGCCGTCGAGCTTGGTGAGAACCACGCCGTCGAAGTCGAGGCGGTCGTTGAACTCCTTGGCTGTGTTGACAGCGTCTTGACCGGTCATCGAGTCAACAACGAAGAGAGTCTCGTTCGGGTTGATGGCGTTCTTCAAGGTCTCAATCTCGTTCATCATCTCCTCGTCTACTGCCAGACGACCTGCGGTATCGACGATTACTACGTCGTAGCTCTTGGCCTTTGCCTCGCGAATAGCGTTGTTTGCGATGCTTACAACGTCCTTGCTCTCAGGTTCAGAATATACGGGTACGCCTACCTGCTCGCCAACGACCTTGAGCTGTTCGATAGCTGCCGGACGATATACGTCGCAGGCTACGAGCAACGGGTTCTTGTGTTGCTTGTTCTTAAGCATATTAGCAAGCTTGCCCGAGAAAGTGGTTTTACCAGAGCCCTGCAGACCGCTCATGAGGATGATTGACGGTCGTCCGTTCAGGTTAAGCTCGGCAGCTTCGCCACCCATGAGTTCGGCGAGCTCGTCGTGTACAATCTTTACCATCAACTGGCTTGGCTTCACCGCTGTGAGTACGTTCATGCCGAGAGCTTTTTTCTTCACCGTGTCGGTGAAGGTCTTAGCCACTTTATAGTTTACGTCGGCATCCAACAGAGCGCGTCTTACGTCTTTGAGGGTTTCGGCAACGTTGATTTCGGTAATCTTGCCTTCACCTTTGAGAATTTTGAAACTGCGTTCAAGTCTGTCACTAAGATTTTCAAACATATCTATTTTCTTTTCTTTTTATTAAAATTAATGTGTGCGCTTTGTGGGGCGTTTCTATACACGTCGCTTGTTTTGCAAAAGTAAGCAAAAAATAACGAGTTTCGGAATAAAAACTTATCTATTTAATTAATTTTAAGTTACTTTTTTAAGAAGATGTTGTTTAGTTCTACTTTTATCACTTCTTCGTTCACGAGATACTCCATAGCTTCGTCTTTTGCTTCCTGGTTTAGCACTATTTTGTTAAGCTCTGTAATTGAGTGCTTTTCGCCGTCTGCGAGCAGAGCTTTTATCGTTTTCAGTGCTTGATTATACGCATCTTTGTATGATTGTGATGTGTCTTGATGTGTCAAACACACGTCGCATTGGCGACAGTCGTTGGTTTCTGTCTCGCCGAAGTAGCGCAGCAGCTGCCTGCTACGGCATACAGTATCGTTCTGTGCATAGTCGATGATGCTTTTTATGCGTTTCTCAAACTGTGTTTTACGTTCTTCGTACACCGATTCTGGAATAACTATCTCCTCTGGCAACATGCGGTCTTGTGTGTATGTGAGCAATGGCACAGAGCGTTCTGGGATGAAATGCAGTATTCGTCGTTGGCTCAGACTCGTCAAAATCAAGTACACTTGTTGTTGGGTGAGTCCCGTTGCATGTGCTATGAATGCGAGCTCTATGAAGTGGTAGTCGACGAACAATCCGCTGTATTCGCGCAGTAGTGTTGTTATCACGAGTTCCTCGTTCGGCGTTGTTTCGTGCAACATGTATAGCTGATCGCGTTCGAGTGTGAACTTTACGCGTGTTCGTGAGTCGGGATCAATGTCATATTCTATGTAGCCCGCCCTTGAGAGTATCTTTAGAGCTGAGTTTACGATTACGGGGTAGTGATGGAAGAGTAGGCTGAACTTCTCTACTTCGAAGTGGAATGTGCGTCCATAACCCGAACCTGCAGCAATCTGCAGATAGTAGGCAATGTGCTCATACACGCGACAAATTTCTTCCTTGTTGGGGAATTCTTGTGCGATACGTTTCAAAAGCTTTGCCTTGTCGCTCTTGTCGTAGAGCAATACGGCGTAAGCCTTCTTTCCATCGCGTCCGGCTCTGCCTGCTTCCTGAAAGTAAGCCTCTATCGAATCGGGGCAAGTAATGTGTATCACTACGCGTACGTCGGGCTTGTCGATACCCATGCCGAAGGCGTTTGTCGCAACCATTACTCGCACCTCGTCGTTGTGCCATTTTTTCTGACGTTCATCTTTTGTAGTGTGCTCAAGACCAGCGTGATAAAAGGTTGCGCTAATGTCGTTGTTCAACAAGAGCTCGCATATCTCTTTCGTTAGTTTGCGACTTCGTACATAGACTATAGCACTGCCGTTTATTGAGTTCAGTATGTGCACTAACTGTTGCTGTTTGTTGTCAGATGTGCGCACTACGTATGCAAGGTTCTTGCGCTCGAAACTCATGCGGAACACGTTCCGCTCCTTGAATTCTAATTGCTCTTGTATGTCGTCAATAACGTCCTTTGTAGCGGTTGCGGTGAGCGCAAGTATTGGAGCGTCTGGCTTTAAGCGGCGTATGTCGGCTATGTGCAGATACGATGGGCGAAAGTCGTAGCCCCATTGCGATATGCAGTGGGCTTCGTCAATGGTTATGAAGCTCACTTTTATATGCGCCAGCTTGGTTTGGAATAGTTCCGAACCGATGCGCTCCGGCGACACATAGAGTATCTTCGTGTTGCCGAGCACGCAGTTCTCGAGTGTCTTGACGATTTCCTGACGGCTCATGCCCGAGTATATGGCAGCAGCGAGCACTTGGCGGCGGCGCAGGTTCTCCACCTGGTCTTTCATCAGTGCGATGAGCGGCGTGATAACAATGCACACACCTTCCATGGCGAGAGCCGGCACTTGGAATGTGAGCGATTTGCCGCCGCCCGTAGGCATCAGTCCTAACGTGTCCTTGCCCTCGGCAATGCTGCGTATGATGTCGCGCTGTATGCCGCGGAAGTCGGAGTAGCCCCAAGTGTCTCTGAGTATTTTGAGATATAATGTTTCGTCGTAACCCATTTTGTTGTTTAATTGAAGCTTCTCGGTTTGTTCTTGTTGTTAGTCTTCCTCCGCCACACGTATGTCTTCAATCTGTAGCTGTACCATGTTGCGTTTGAACACGTTGTCCTCAATGGTGTAGGCTATGTCGAAGCTACGTTTCGATTTAATGTAACGCGCTGAAGCGCTCTGTCCGAATGCGATACCGTTCACGATGTTGCTCGACTTGGAGTCTACAAGCTCCAGTTTGATGTGTTCCTGCTCGCGTCCCACGACCTTGCTTGTGCCGTAGTCGTAAACGTCGGTTGTGCAGAAGAGCGGCTTGGTGTTACCTGGTCCGAATGGTGAGAAACGCTTCAAGTCGTTGTGCAGTTTCTTCGTGATGTCGCGGAAGTCGATTTCGGCATCTATGTTGAGTATTGCCTCTGTCTGTTCGGGCTGTATGTGCTCGTCTACATAGCGTTGGAAGCGGTTGCGGAACTCCTGTATGTCATCCCATCGCAGCGTTAGTCCGGCAGCATAGGTGTGTCCGCCGAAGTTCACGAGCAGGTCGCGACAACTCTTGATAGCTGAGTAGACGTCAAAGCCCGTCACGCTTCGCGCTGAACCTGTAGCGAAGTCGCCGTCGCGTGTCAGTACGACGGTCGGTCGGAAGTAGATTTCGGTGAGTCGTGATGCCACGATACCGATAACGCCCTTCTTCCAGTTCTCGTCGTAGAGTACTATCGACGAGCGGTGACGCTGACTCTCCAGTTTCGATACGATGCTGTTAGCCTCCTCTGTCATCTGCTTGTCGATGTCCTTGCGCTGTTCGTTGTACTCGTCGATGTGCTTCGCCTTGGCAAGCGCGTGCGAGAAGTCTTTCTCTACGAGCAAATCGACGCTCTCGCGTCCGTTCTCCATACGTCCCGACGCATTGATGCGCGGACCTATCTTGAACACGATGTCGCTCATAGATATGTCTCTGCCTCCGAGTCCGCAGATGTCTATAATCGCCTTCAGACCGATGCTCGGGTTCTGGTTGAGCGTTTTCAGTCCGTGGTAGGCGAGTATGCGGTTCTCCTCGGTGACGGGCACGATGTCGGCAGCTATGCTCACGGCACAGAAGTCGAGCAGCGGGATGAGTCGGGCGAAGGGTATGCCGTTGTTCTTGGCGAACGCCTGCATCAGCTTGAAGCCTACGCCACAACCGCAGAGATGCTTAAATGGGTAGGTGTCATCTGGTCGCTTCGGGTTGAGGATAGCCACTGCGGGCGGCAGCTCCTCGTCGGGCATGTGGTGGTCGCAGATGATGAAGTCGATGCCGAGCGACTTGGCGTAGGCTATCTCCTCAACGGCCTTGATACCGCAGTCGAGAATGATGATGAGTTTCACGCCTGCCTCCTTGGCGTAGTCGATGCCTTTCTTGCTAACGCCGTAGCCTTCGTCGTAGCGGTCGGGGATGTAATACTCTATGTTGGAGTAGAACTGCTGTATGAACTTATACACCAGTGCTACCGCAGTGCATCCGTCCACATCGTAGTCGCCGTAGACAAGGATGCGCTCCTTGCGACCCATCGCGTCGTTGAGGCGGTCGACGGCGAGGTCCATGTCCTTCATGAGGAAGGGGTTGATGAGGTCTGCCAGCTGCGGGTGGAAGAATCGCTTGGCAGCTGACTCTGTTGTTATGCCGCGTCGCATGAGCAGCTGGGCGAGTATCGGGCTGATATTCAGCTTCGCCCCCAGTTCGTCAGCCGCCTGTTTCTCCTCTGTCGCAGGTGACTTGTAATTCCATTTGAATAACATTATATATAGTTTTTATTTTTTCTCGGTTTAGGAGTGGGGTGCAGAGTGTCTGCGCGTTTAAGGTAAAACGCGTGTAAAGTTACAAAAAAACTATGGAATAAGAGGAGTGTTTTTTGTGTTTTTAAGTGGCAGGTTAAATTCTTTATACCTATTATTATATTTTTGTAGTATATTATCGTTGTGTGTGTTGGTTATTTGTTGTGTGTGTAGCATCCGCATCGACCGGTGCAGACATCCGCATCGACCGGTGCAGACATCCGCATCGACCGGCGCAGACATCCGCATCGACCGACGCAGACATCCGCATCGACCGACGCAGATGCTTAAAGTGTTGTAACTGTGTTATAATAATATTTGATTTCAAATTGGTGGAGTGGTGGAGTGGGTTTCTTAAAACGGGGATAAAAAAAGAGTCAAACCTCTTTTGAAGTTTGACTCTCTGTTGGGTGGCAGATGGGACTCGAACCCACGACATTCAGAACCACAATCTGACGCTCTAACCAACTGAACTACAGCCACCATGTTATTTGCTTTACTTAGCAGTATTGCTTAGTTCTTTAAAGCGAGTGCAAAGGTACGGGTTTTGTTTTAAACTACCAAATGTTTTGTCAACTTTTTTTAGATAAATCGTATTTTTATTTGTTTATTGGTGCTATTGTAGGAATAATGTGCTCTATATTGCTAATTATTTCCCATATTCATATCTTTTGATACAGTTCGCTGGTATCAGTGTTGAACGTACCGAAAGTCATAAAAAAAACGTCTAAGACATTGCCTTAGACGTTTTATTGTAATTGGGGCGTAATTTTCTTTTACTCTTTTGGTATACAGAGGTTCTTGCAAATTACTTTGCAGGAGCCTGCTGTGCTGGTGCCTGCTGAGCACCTTCAGCTGCTGGTGCAGCCTGCTGCTGGCTTGAACCGAAACCAGGAGTAGTGTTTGGGTTTGTTGTCTGAGTTTCAGTTGCAGTCTTCTCCATAACGCTTGTACCCTCTGTAGAAACAGGAGCCACGTGAGCGCATACGATGCTGAGAACAACCATTGTGATTGCGAGACCCCATGTTGCTTTCTCTACGAAGTCGGTAGTCTTGCGTACACCTAAGATAGCGTTAGATGATGAGAAGTTTGATGCCAAACCGCCACCCTTTGACTCCTGAATAAGCACAATGCCAATCATGAGCAAAGATGCTATCACGATGAAAATTACGAATAATGTGTAAATCATTTTTCTATTTGTTATTTTTGTTATTTATTATAAGTTTCTTTAAAAATCTTATTTGGTCTGCAAAGTAAGCATTTTTTTTTGGATAATTCAAATTTAAACGCTGAATTATTTCAAGAGCCTTCGAATATCTACCTTGTTTTATGTATATTTTGGCTAAAGTCTCTGTAAAGTAGCCTTCTTCGCTTTCGTTCTCGCCCTTTTTCTCTTCTTCAAGTTCGGGTTTATAGGTGGGTTGATCTTGCAGTTGTATCTTGCCACCATCTTTGTTGATGAAGTCGTCGATGAGTTCCTGACCTTTCAGCTGGGGGCTCTGTTCGGAGGTGTCGTCTTCTTCGCTTTCTGTTTTTAGCAGGTATGCGACATAGTCTACAGCAGCATCTGCAGGCGTTGGCTTGCGTTTTGGTTCACTTTGAGGTTCCAGTTCCTGTTCTGGGGCAGAGTCGAGGAAGTTGTCTATAATAGATATAGTGCGGTCGTCGTTGCTTGTTTCTATCTTGTTGGTAGCTTCATCGCTCGGGTTCTTGAACTCATAGTGTGCACTCTCCACAAGTTGGAACAACATACTTCTGTCTGTCACGTACAATGCAGTTCGACGAAGTTCATCGTCGAACGCACTATCGTGCAGCAGATACATGTTCTTCAACATCAATATTCGTGCCGTCTGATAGTATGGATAGAGCGCAACAATGTTTCGGAGCTCGTATAGAGTCTCCTTGCTCATCAGTTCAGGATGGTTTATGAGGCGTACTAAATCCACTTTTTTACGTTTTTACATTATTAATGTTTATATTACCAGTTGGCAACTGTTGCGTTGAATATCTGCTCTGTGATGTCTTTTACCATTTGTGTTACGAGTTCTTCTTGCACCGTGGCAAGACTTTGTGTTGTCTCGTACGATTTTGACGAGGTGAACTGGCGTTCAAAGTCTTCGCTATGGTTTACGTTGTTCGTAAATCGTACGTTGACGGTGATTGAAAGTTCGGTTTGTGCCGACTGTCCACTTGCTGACACAGACTTGTTGCGCTGCGAGTATTGTGTTATCTCACCCTCTATTTTCAGGTCGCCGTTGCGCTTCACCTGACTCAGTTTGGTGTGGCTTGCGAACATGTCCTTCAACTGGTTGTTGAACATCGGTCCCATCGGTCCCCATACATAACTTGAACGGATAGGGAAGTCGGCTATCTGTATTGTCTTTGTCTTTGTATAGTCGATGCTCGCTCCGTTGAACTTGTAGCTTACCTTGCACGCCGAAATTGTTATAGATGCAATCAGTACAAGTGCTATATATATATAATGTGTACGGATTCGTTTCATGTCTTTATTATTTGTCGAGTCCATATTGCTTTATGCGTCTGTAGAGTGTGCGGTCGGAGATGCCCAGCTCCTGCGCAGCCTTCTTGCGGTTGCCACCATTGCGTTCGAGCGCTTTTTCTACCACCTGCCGACCGATGTCGCTAAGGTTCAGACTCTCGTTCTGTTCGTTTTGAGAGGTTGTTACGCCATCTCTTATCTCCTCGGCCTCTACATCCTGATACGGACTGAATGTGGCTGGCTGCAGAGCGTGTACCTGCTGGGCAGCTGCGAAATTGTCGAGTGTGCGGTTGTCGTCAATCTGTTTGCGCAGATTGGTCATCTCGCGGCGCAGATCGCTCACGTTGCCTCTCAACTCGTAGAGAATCTTATATAGAATCTCGCGTTCGCTCTCGTACGAGTGCGATCCGGTTGGCGTTGTGGTGGCAAGCTGCGTGCTTTCCTTGTCCTGCGGTATGAACTTGCTCAGCGTTTCGGCGTCTATCACGCGTGTTGTGCTGAGTACGGACATCTGCTCAGTGATATTCTTCAGCTGGCGCACGTTGCCCGGCCACTTGTATTTCAGCATTATTGCCTTCGCTTCGTCGGTTAGCGTGATGCGGCTCATGCCATACTTCTCCGCAATCTGCATTGTGAACAAACTGAAGAGTAGGAGAATGTCGTTGCCACGGTCGCGCAGCGGTGGCATCTGGATTGGTATGGTGTTCAGACGATAGTAGAGATCTTCGCGGAAACGTCCCTCGCTTATTGCCTTGTGCATGTTGACGTTGGTTGCTGCAACGATGCGCACGTTGGTCTTCATTATCTTCTGACCACCCACACGTATGTATTCGCCCGTTTCGAGCACGCGTAGTAGGCGTGCTTGTGTTGCCAACGGTAGTTCGCCCACCTCGTCGAGGAAGATAGTGCCTTTGTTTGCCGTACCGAAATAGCCTTCGCTCTCGCCGATTGCACCCGTGAACGATCCCTTCTCATGTCCAAAGAGTTCGCTGTCTATAGTGCCTTCCGGTATAGAGCCGCAGTTGATGGCGAAGTATTTCTCGTGTTTGCGTGGAGAATTGTCGTGTATCAGTCGCGGTATTATCTCTTTTCCCACACCGCTCTCGCCCACAATGAGCACACTGAGGTCTGTCGACGCCACCTGCTTGGCGACGTCGAGAGCACGGTTCAACGCATCGCAGTTGCCCACGATGTTGTACCGTTGTTTTAATCTTTGCAGTTCAGATGTATCCATTTGGTAACAAAATTACATATTTCTATTAAAATAGATGCAGCTTTATGCTACTTTTTTAGCAACCGATTGTGTTATCGGTTGCCTTGCTGATTGTTGGTGTCGCGTTTCTTCGGAATAGAAAATCTCACCTTCTCGCTTTCATCGCGCTTCTCATGGTAGAGCTTCGGTAGCGGATTGGCAAGTGGTAGCTCGTATTCTTCGCGGTTACGCACGATGTCGATAGCTGCATAGATAGCGTGGCGCAGTGCGTTCTCATCAGCAACGCCAGCTCCAGCATTGGCGAAGTCGGGAGTCAGTGCGGGTGCTGTGCATACGAGTGGGAGTGCTGATATGTAATAGATGCCGTTGCTCTGCATTGTTGTAGAGAATGGTATGTTAGCCTGATCGTCGTACATTGCGAGCGTGCAGTCGAAAGCATCGCATACATTATTGCCGAAGTAATCTTCTGCGGCATATGGTCCGTATGCAGTGATGCCTTCCTCCTCGGCTTTCTTTATAGCTGGCAGTAGTATCTCCTTCTCTTCTGTGCCGTCAGCGCTTGGGTTAAGTGCGAGCACGCCTATACGTGGATTCGACAGACGGAAGTCGCTCTTGAGGCAGTTGTGCAGTTTGCGAATGTTGTTAAGGATATTCTCTTCTGTGATGTTTGCAGGTACGTCCTTAATAGCCAAACCATTGGTGGCGAGGGCGATGCGTAGTGATTCGTTTACCATTATCTTCATGCCCTTAGCACCATCACCGATGCAAGTCTCTGCATATTCCTTCAGTCCGTTGTATGTGTAACCAACTTCGTTGGCTGTCATGTTGGAAAGGCATACCGGACAAGCCACGAGCACGTCGTAGAGTTGGCTACGGAAGTCGGTCATTGCCTTGTCGAGAGCTTTGAGAGCCGATTCGCCCGACTCTTTAGTGGGTTGTCCGAGGTCTACTTTCACCTCTTCATCGAAGCAAGCGAGCAGATTAACGCGTCCATCGACAGCATCTTCAGCCTTGTTGATGATGCTGAAGTTAGCTTGCATATCAAGGGCTTTACGATGATAAGCTGCAATCTTCGGCGAGCCGTAGATGATAGGTGTGCATAACTCAAGCATTTCAGGCTCTGCAAAGGTTTTAAAAATAAGCTCATATCCGATACCATTGGTATCGCCGTGGGTTATTGCCACGCGGATTTTTCTGTCTTCCATTTGTTATTTTGTTTGGGTTGTATTGTATATAGTGCTGCTTCTGTATTGAGTAGCACGTTGCGTTTCTTCGTTCCTGGGGCGTAGACGAAAGCTTCTGCCACTATTGTGGTGTGCTTGTCTATGGGCTTTATTATGTGTTGCACGAACGGACCGCCCATTGCGTCGCCGTACATCTCCCATAGTCCGCGACGTATGGTTAGTGTGTCTGTGTCGCTGCTGATATCAGTTGTGACGATACTACCTTGCGTTGTCGTCATGTACATATCGTCGGTTTCGCCCTTTATGTTCACCTTCATCACACTGTCGCGGTTTTCCGACGTGTATATACAGATATTTGCCATTGCTGTTGGCGAGTCGTTGGATATCCAAATGAAGTCTTTCCCCTTCTTGCTCGCTCGCATATCTGACGGTATGCGCATATCTATACCGAACATCTGTTGCACTTCTGCTTCCAACTTTGTGTTATGCTTGTGCTCAAGCAGTGTTATGGCGTTCTTTATTTCGTTGCGTTTTAGCAGATTGCGTATGTTGTTGGCGGTTGATTGCGACCGCATGGCGCGCTGCAGGTGTGTCATCGAAGGTGTACTTACGTGTACAATCATCTGCGGTTCAGCATATATGTTACGCTCGTATTTTACCTTGATTTGTTTCAATTTGTGGTCGATTTCTACCACCACGATGTTGCGAGCGAGTCGTAATGTGGCATTCATCGATGTGCCGATGTTTACGTCGAATGCAGGCTCGGGCTGCGGCAGAGCAGTGACAGGCTCTGTGAGTACCTTATATAATATGCTATCGCTATCGCCAATGAGCACTACTTCGTATGGTCTGCCACCACTGTCGGGCAGCATAGTCTGCTTGCCTCGAGTGCAGGCCATGAGTGTAAGCGTAGCGAAGAACAGTATTGTATATCGCATGGGGTTATTGTTGTTCGCGGCGTTTGCGCTCCTCTTCAATCTTTTTCGCAGTGCTGAGCAGTCCACATGCAGCGAAGATGTCTTGACCTCGACTTGCACGAATCGTGGTGAACACGCCGTGGTTAGTCAGATAGTCGCGGAAATTCTCTATATGGTGGTCGTCTGTGCCTTGCAGGTCTACGTTGGGGATAGGGTGGAAGCGAATCAGATTAAATCGACATTCCAGTCCTTCCACGAGTTTCACTATTTCGCGAGCATGTGTTGTGGTATCGTTCACGCCCTTGAACATGATATACTCGAAAGAGAGTCGGCGCTGATGTGTGAAGTCGTAGTTACGCATCAAGTCTACCACCTCTACGATAGACATACCACGCTCTGCAGGCATCAGCTGCGCACGCTGTTCTGGTATTGGCGAGTGCATACTGATAGCAACATGACAATCACTCTCGTCGAGGAAGCGTTGCAATTTCTTGCGTATGCCTACGCTGCTCACTGTGATGCGCTTCGGGCTCCAAGCGTAGCCATAGTCGGCTGTCATTAGCTGTGTTACCTTCAGTACGTTGTCGAGGTTGTCCATCGGTTCGCCCTGGCCCATAAACACGATGTTCGTAAGCTTCTCGCGTTCGGGCAGCGAGTATATCTGGTTGAGAATGTCGGTTGTTGTGAGGCTCTCCTCAAAGCCCTGCTTGCCTGTTTGGCAGAACAGGCAATTCATTTTACAACCCACTTGTGACGAAACGCACAGCGTAGCGCGGTCGTGATCGGGGATGTACACAGTTTCCACATGTTTGCCCGTAGCAGTGGGGAAGAGGTACTTTATTGTTCCGTCCTTCGATACTTGGCAGTCTATCGGCTCCATACATCCAATGGTGTATTCTTCAGCCAGTCGCTCACGATTGGTCTTCGAGATGTTTGTCATCTCGTCAATCGATTTCACGTGTTGTGTGTATAGCCATTTCGCCATCTGTCCGCCAGTGAAGGCTGGCATACCGAGCGATTTTGCTACTTCCTTGAGCTCATAGAGCGACATACCCATGAGCGGTTTCTTTATATCTGCCATATCTGTGTGTACTATTTGTTTGCTATAGTTGTAGTCCTAAGCTACAAAGTTACGCATTTTTTTTGAAAATAGTAGAGAGTATAATGAAAAAAGCGTGTAAAAACACATTGTTTCTACACGCTTTGTTTGGTAGTGGATAGGGGAATCGAACCCCTATGCCAAGATTGAGAATCTTGTATCCTAACCATTAGATGAATCCACCATGTGCGTGCATTATTAAGAATAATGCGGAAGCTGGGGGATTCGAACCCCCGGTACGTTAAACACGTACGGCAGTTTAGCAAACTGCTGGTTTCAGCCACTCACCCAAACTTCCATACCGGTTAATTTCGAATCACCGAAGCACTAACTCTTTAATGCGGTGCAAAGGTACGCATTTTTTTAAAACCTACAAATTTTTAGCTCACTTTTTTCATCCTGTACGTAAAAAATCACTCATTTTACAGGTCCTGTCTTCAAATTCTACTCATTTGCTTGTATATATTCCTATATATGTGTGTTTGCTTTCCAATCATCAATGTCAATATATTAATATGTATGTTCACCATTATTTGCATCAGAATGAATATTTATTATGTCTTGTTGTCATACAAACCGGTTTTCGTTTTTGTGAAAATTGTGGCGTACACCATCTATCAGAAGCGGAAAACAAGGCTACGTCAGCGACACGAGATGCCGGCGAAGAGTCAACAGGTATGTGAAAAAGAGACTTTGGCAGTGTGTTGACAGATTCGGATTTTAGTATGGATTTGGTATAATCAACAGAAAACACGTGTCTCGTGCGGTGTATTGAAAATATGTGGTTCATGTTTTGTTGTTGTGAGAATCGGATATATGGATTCTACCGCTTTTAAAAAGTTGTGCCTTTTCTTGAATACTACACCATATAAGTAGCTGTTCAAAATTAACCGATATTATACATCTTCTAAGATGTATATATCTCTTTTCCATCATATTGTACGTTCTTTGGATAAGACAAGATGCACTCAGCAAAGCAAGAGCAAGCTCTCTTTGCTCTCGATTGCATAGCCTTTAGGGCTTCATCCCAAAGTCTCATCGGTCGTGTAGCCCGCTACACTCAGTCTTCGGACTTTGAAATGCAGCTCCTGAATAACACACAATATGATTGCAATTAATTTAGAACATCTACTTATAAATAAGGGAATATTATAATTGTTGTTGATGTCTGTGAGGGTTCAGTTACGTTCATGCATCTTTCTCGGACATTTGCGTTCTTTTCACGATTTGGCTGTTTTAAACACATTATGATTAATCAGTATAGTTGCATATATGTAACTATAAGTTCCTTAGTAAGTTAATTATGTTAAAACAGACATAATATATTAACTTTAAATTGTTAATGGATTAAGGATTGATATATCTTTGCGAATATGAAAAAGAGTACGATTTGGATTATTGCAATCATAATGGGCTTCTCTTTTCTTGCGCTACTGTACATGCAGCTGAATTATATTCAGGAAATGGTGGACATGAAGAAAGAACAGTTTGACGAGTCTGTCAACAGAGCCCTATATCAGGCTTCAAGAAATCTGGAGCTCAATGAGACTCTCAGATACCTTGAAAAAGACGTGAACGAAACAGAACGACGTGCTTTCAGACGCGATTCTGTAGGAACACGTTCGTTGCGCCCCGATGGAACCATACAGCAGTCACATCAATATTATGTTACAGGAAAGGACGGTACGATATACTCTTCATTTGAGCTGAAGACCATAACCGTAAAACCGTCGCATATGCCTAAAGGCATGATACTGAACAGTGATAAAAGCACTCTCTCGGAAGCGACAAAATCGCTGCAGGAGATAGTAAAAAACAGGTATATATATCAAAAGGCACTGTTGGATGAGGTGGTTTATTCCATACTATATTCAGCATCGGAAAAGCCGCTCAACGAGCGCATCAATTTCAAACTGCTTGATCAGGATTTGAAGGCGGAACTGATGAATAACGGAATAAATATTCCATATCATTTCACTGTCTCCACGCAAGACGGAAGAGAGGTGTACCGTTGTCCTGATTATACTGACGAAGGCGAGGAATATTCTTATTCACAGCTATTGTTCAGAAATGACCCACAAGCCAAAATGGGCGTGGTGAAGATACATTTCCCTGATATGGACTCATATATATTCTCTTCTGTAAGATTCATGATTCCGTCAATTGCATTCACGATGGTGCTTATAATCACATTTATTTTCACCATAGTCATTATCTTCCGTCAGAAGAGATACACAGAGATAAAGAACGACTTCATAAACAACATGACGCATGAACTGAAGACTCCTATAGCCAGTATCTCTCTTGCTGCACAGATGCTTAACGACGAGTCTGTGACAAAGAGTCCTACAATGATGCAACATCTTGGAGGTGTGATAAACGATGAGTCAAAGCGTCTCAGGTTTCTTGTAGAGAAAGTGTTGCAGATGTCAATGTTCGACAGAAAGAAGGCGGTGTTCAAGAAAAAGAAACTCAATCTGAATGAAATGGTGGAGAACATTACGCATTCGTTCACATTGAGGGTGGAACATACAGGCGGCAAGATATATACGGACATAAAGGCAGACCGCCCCGCAATATATGTTGATGAGGTGCACTTCCAGAATGTCATAAACAATCTGCTGGACAATGCGGTGAAATACCGCAAGCCTGACCAGCCGATAAACATATACATAAAAACATGGAACGATGATGAGCATCTGTATCTTTCAATAAAGGATACCGGCTTGGGACTGAAAAAGGAGAATCTGAAAAAGATATTCGATAAGTTCTACAGGGTTCACACAGGAAATGTGCACGATGTAAAGGGATTCGGCTTGGGTCTTGCCTATGTCAAGAAAATAGTGATGCTGCATAACGGTGACATCTCTGTAGACAGCGAATTTGGAAAAGGAACAAAATTCACAATTAAATTACCAATTATAAAAAGCTAAATATTATGGACGAGAAACTTAAAATCTTATTGTGCGAAGACGACGAAAATTTGGGTATGCTTCTTCGTGAGTACCTGCAGGCTAAAGGATATATGGCAGAGTTGTGCCCCGACGGTGAGGCAGGATATAAGGCATTCATGAAAACAAAGTTTGATATATGTGTCCTTGACGTTATGATGCCTAAAAAAGACGGTTTCACCCTTGCGCAGGAGATTCGTCAGGCAAACGCCGAGATTCCAATCATCTTCCTTACAGCCAAAACACTTAAAGAAGACATCTTGGAAGGTTTCAAAATCGGTGCTGACGACTATATCTCAAAACCTTTCTCTATGGAGGAACTCGTATTCAGAATTGAGGCAATATTGCGCCGTGTGCGTGGAAAGAAAAACAAGGAAAGTACGATTTACCATATCGGACAGTTTACTTTCGACACACAAAAACAGTTGCTGACAATAGGAGAAAAGCAGACAAAGCTGACAACAAAGGAGAATGAGCTGCTTGCTTTGCTGTGCAGCCATGCAAATGAAATCCTTCAGCGTGATTTCGCGTTAAAGACAATATGGATTGATGACAATTATTTCAATGCGCGGTCCATGGACGTCTATATAACAAAGCTGCGCAAGCATCTTAAGGATGATGACCAGATCGAGATTATAAACATTCACGGAAAAGGATATAAGCTTATCACTCCGGAAGAATAAAACCGGCAGAGCGGTGATTTACCGGGCATATCATGCAGACTTCATCTGTATTCCGTGCTGCTGTCACACACAGATTGTTCCGATGTTTTATTGGAGATGGTAGCGTGCTGGATTATGATAAAGCGGGAAACAGAATGGCGACAGCAGTGCGGAATATGGATGAAGAGCCGGCAGTCAGGTAAAAAGACAGTTTTTGTGGTCTGATGTGATTGGGTTTTATTATTCTTTCTTCCAAACTGACATTCATCAGGTCTGCCGTAAGACTGTATATAAATATATAATGTTATTATTGGTGTCTGCTAAATCTGTCAGACCAAGAAAAAATATTAAGGCTGGATTCCGGACAAGGAATCCAGCCTTAATATTTGCCTTTGTTTCTGTACAAATATAAATACAGAAACTATAGCTTAGCCACATTCAGATAATCGACTCTATAAAGATACCGCTGTTTTGTGTTTTAGCGGACACCAATAATCATTTATTTCTTATGTTTTCTTTTATCAGTCCGTGCCTGTATGCGTATAGTAGTTTTTCAAGGTCACGTATCTGTTTGTTCAGTTCTACACCAATATCGGTATCCGCAACCAACATCCTATGTGATGACATCTCTACAATCTGAGTTGTACCTTTTATGTCAGTACACTGTTGTATTGCATCAGTAGTGCTTGTAAATGGCTCGTGCTGCACCAGTTGGAAGCCACGGCTGTGATATATAAGTGTGTATCCGGCAATACCGGTTTCTTTGTGGTAAGCCTGTGCGAACCCTCCGTCAATCACCATCAGCTTTCCATTGGCTTTTATCGGGGTCTCTCCGCTTCTGACGTGTACAGGCACATGTCCGTTTATTATATGACGGTTGTCTCCTTTTATGTTGAACGCATCCATAATCCGATCGACAACTTCTTCGTTGTCTCTGAATTTGAAATAATTGCCTTTTTCCTCATGGTGGGTTTCCTTGTCTTCAATAAAGTACCTTTCGAATGTCGCCATTTTCGACTTGTCGAAGAGTGGGCTTTCCGGACCGCACCAAAGATAAAGGAAGTAGTCTATGGCATATGCCTTATCGTCAGGAATGGAGTCTTCCTGAAATGCAGTTCTGATCATCATTCCTATATTATAGAACAGATCGCGTCCTGAAAATCTATATCCAGGTTTTATTTCCACTTCCTTCAGCGTTCCATTTTTATCAAGAGGAATGGAAGCATGAAATAATAAGTTGTTGTTGTAGACAGAATACATGCATCCGTGCTGCAACATAAGTCGTATGTGCTTGTGGAGTTTCTCACTGACCTGGAATGAATGGCATATCTTTTCCATCAGTGAAGCCTCTTCCTCTGTAAGCCTGTAAGGACACGACGGGTCTATTGTAGGGAAATGGTTGCTTTTCAGATTATATTCTTTGCCGTCTATAGTCACGGTTCCTTTCTCATAATTGATTTTTGAGAGAAGGATTCTATCCGACATGTTCCATTCCGGATGACGGTGATATATGGCAGCCTCCTCTTTAAACTGGATTATTGTAATGGCTTTATGCATAAGAGCTGCAAGACGACGGGATTTGTCATCCATGCCTTTGGTGGTTCCATACAGTTTTGGTATAAATTCATCACACGGGTCGTCCTGATATGTGTCCATGGCAAATGTTGCTAACGGAAGCAGGTTTATGCCATATCCGTCTTCAAGAGTTGTCATGTTGGCATACCGTAACGAGAGTCTGATGACATTGCATATGCATGCCTTGTTCCCGGCAAGTGCTCCCATCCAAAGGATGTCATGATTGCCCCACTGTATGTCCCAACTGTGATAAGCCGAAAGATTGTCCATTATGATATGAGCTCCGGGACCGCGGTCGTAGATGTCTCCAAGAATATGCAGCTGGTCAATGGCAAGTCTTTGTATGACATTGGAGATTGCTATAATAAAGTCATCAGCTCTGCCTGTGGATATGATTGTGTCAATAATGACATTCACATATGCTGCTTTATCCACATCGTCTGTACGTTCGTGCAATAATTCTTGTATAATATAGCTGAAATCCGCAGGCAACGCCTTGCGAACTTTAGAACGTGTATATTTGCTGGACACAAGTCTGCATATGGACACAAGCTGGTGTATAGTTATGTGATACCAGTCGTTTATATCTCTTTCTGATGCTTTTATTAACTCTAATTTCTGGTCTGGATAGTAGATTAAAGTACACAGTTCCCGTTTGTCAGACTCTCGCATTGTGTTTCCGAATATCTCATTGACTTTGCGTTGGATATTTCCGGATGCGTTCTTTAATACGTGAAGAAATGCCTCGTGCTCACCGTGTATGTCTGCCATAAAGTGTTCGGTGCCTTTGGGTAAATGAAGTATAGCCTGCAGGTTTATTATCTCGGTGCTTGCCTCAGAAATATTAGGGAATGACTGTGACAGCAGTTGCAGATACTTCATGTCATATGAATGCATATATTGTTTGGTTTCCATAATATTATTCAACTTTGTATTATTCTGTTTAATATTGTTTCTGATAATCTGTTGTTTGCACTTTGTATCGGCATAAAGCCTTCCGTGAGATTCGCTTTCTCGTGCATGACGTACAATAATGAAGAAACAAAATCATATATCTCAAGCTTTTTTATCAGTTTCTCCATTTCGTCTTCGTCGTATTGCAGTGTTGTCATCATGGATGCGGTGTCCTTAAGAGTCTCTATCGGTATATATCCTTTGTTTAAAAGATATCTTATATATAGAAACCTTGAGCATATTGCGGATATATTATCTTCTTTTGAATACAGTACCTTTATTTTGTTTTTTATTCTCTCCTTTTTCCACGTATCATGATTACTTATAACGCTATTGTACATTTCTGTCATTTGCAATATCGTTTTATTTATGTCAGTCGTTGTGGAGACAGAAGGGTTTGAGATAACATATATTTTATTGTGAGGGCATATGGACTGTGTCATTTCCTTTTCCAGCAGACCGAATACATGGACGGCAGATGCATATCGGACAATATTTTTTATCATTATCTTCTGATGTTGTCGTGTTTTGCTTGAAAAGAAACAGAGTCCTGCATGTGACGTGAAGATTACAGGAGTTTCGCTATGAATGACCTTTTTTATATGTCTTATTGTATGTAAATCCCAATCTCCGCATATATGAACAAGATCAGGTGCTTTGTCTACCATCTCTATATTGTCATATTTACATATGTGTTCTTTCAATAATGTCATGAAGCGGACATTGACATCATTTGTATCATACCGGCATGAAACGATGTATTGTATTCTCATATCTTATGAGTAGTGAAATCATTTTTGTCTGACCTTAAATATTTAAATCGGAAAATAAGATCATTAATGAATGTTGAAAGTTCATATGGTATAACCTTTATCCATGCGACATTCTCCCCATATTGCCTGAATGCTTTCCTGGCAATAATTGTGCGTAGTGTCAGAGTCAGTATTAATGCGAATATTGAGGTTGACAGTAGAATGTAATTAATATGAGTCGCAGAATATATCATCATTGTTATTATTGCAATATAATTGATATACATCGTGAATACATCTACATCATATAAAAGTTTATGCGGTATTGTTCGACGAAGTACTTTATTCATATAATATAATGATATGTTGTCTTTGTTCCATTCTTTTTTTGTCGGTCTTTTTTCTCGAATGAAAGAATCTGGCGATATTTCTACGCCTGTATTGCCATTTACTGCATATTTATTTATAATAAAGTCGAACTCTCCATGTACAAGTTGTAGATTCCCACGATACCCTCCTCCGCCTATAAATGTAGATTTACGGAATGCTATGTTCGAACTGCCTGAACGGTAGGCGGTATTATGTATAGCCGTGTGTAATAAATACGATAATGTCCGAAGTCTTATAAAACGGTAATACGGTTTTGTCTTTTGCTCATAGTTCGCGTATCCTATTATGAGCGATGTCTCTTTTTTGAAATGTCTTGACAGTGCTGACAACCAGTTTTCAGAGGCAGGGATGTCGTTGGATTTTATTATTGTTATCCATTCGTTGTGGGCAGCCTTTACTCCTAATGATATTGCAAGTTTCTGTCTGCTCATAAATAACGGTTTTGACGGAACAAATGTTACATATATGCGTTTGTCTTTTAGATAAGGGCTCAGTGTGTTTTCCGCAATAATATCTCCTTTTTCTATAATTACAATTATTTCAAAGTCTTGATTGTATTTTTGATTAAGAACTGCAGAAATACAATTCTGCAGTTCTTGAGAATCATCGTATGCCAGCAGGAGTACAGACACCTTGGGCTTTATTTCATTGTCGTCGTTCTCGTTTATTTTACTTTTATTACGAAAATCGTTTATTATTCTGAAGAAAGGATTCAGAATAGGTGTGACTAATGATAATAAAACAAGCAATGCTCCGACTGTTATAGAAAAAGTATCAAATATCATAATTCTTCTGTTATGTATCCTTTGGGAAGTTCTCTACAATTGTATTGGCTTGCCATAACCTCACCATAAGCTCCGGCAGAACGTATAGCTATGATATCTCCGCGATGACATTTGTTAATCTCAATGGATTTGGCAAATACGTCGCTGGATTCACATATCGGTCCGACAATATCGTATGTTTCAACTTCTTCATTACTGCTGATATTTTCTATCTTATGATACGCATGATATAGTGCGGGGCGAATGAGATCTGTCATTCCTGCATCTACTATTGCAAATTTTTTATAAGAGCCGTTCTTAACATAAAGTAGGCGTGTGATAAGTGTTCCGCATTGCCCTACGACAGAGCGTCCCAATTCAAAGTGAACTTTTTGATCCGGGAGTATCCGCAGATGTTTCGCATACGTGGAGAAATAACCGGCGAAATCCGGGATGGGTTCTATATCCGGATGTTCATAATTAATCCCAAGACCGCCTCCCACATTTATATTAGGCAGTACAATCCCATGCTGCTTTAGTCTGCATTGAAGATCGTTTATTCTATTGCTTAAAGCTTTAAAATCATCCATATCAAGGATTTGTGATCCAATGTGAAAATGCAGTCCGATAACGGAAATGTTTTTTAATCTTGTTGATATTTCTATTGTCTTTTCAAGATCGTCCATTGCTATACCAAACTTGTTTTCTGCAAGTCCGGTCGTTATGTTGGCGTGAGTGTGGGCTCCGATATTCGGATTTATGCGGAAAGCAACATTTGCGACTTTATTGCGTTGTGACGCGAGAGTATTGATAACTTCAAGTTCGGCGGTGCTTTCAACATTAAAACAAAAAATGTTGTTGTCCAATCCAAGATTTATTTCCCAATCGCTTTTACCTACACCGGCATACACAATTTTTGAGGGAGGAAATCCCGCATCAATCGCTGCTTGTATCTCTCCACCGCTTACACAGTCAGCCCCAAAGCCATATTGGCTGATTATCTTTAATATCTTTGGATTGGAATTTGCTTTTATCGCATAATGTATACAAAAGTTTTTATATTTTGTTGTCTCTTTATAAATTATATTCAGTGTATCACGCAATAATCCGCTGTCATAATAATAAAATGGTGTTTTTATATTATGAAATTTATTTATAGGAAAATTGGTTTTCATTTTGAATTTATTTATTAAACAATACGTCACTCAAGCTTTGCAGTGCCCGTTTTTTATCGGACGCCTTGATTAAGAACGAAATATTATAATTGGAGCCTCCGTATGATATCATGCGGATTGGAATGTCTTTCATTGCGTCAAGAACTAATGTCTCAAAACCAATATTGCTCCACTCCAAATCTCCGACAACGCATACAATGCACATGTCTGTGTCAACGGTAACCGTGCCATATTTTTTCAGTTCATCGACAATCTCATTTAAGTGTGCACAATTGTCTATGCTCATTGATACACCCACTTCACTCGTAGTAATCATGTCGATAGGTGTTTGATAGCTCTCGAAAATCTCAAATATTTTGCGCAAGAAGCCAGTCGCGAATAGCATTCTGCTGGACTTTATCTTGATTGCAGTGATTTTATCTTTTGCCGCTACCGCCTTGATTTTGCCTTTTATGAGCACATTATCTATAATGGTTCCTTCTGCGGCAGGATCCATGGTGTTTTTCAGCCTTACAGGTATTCCCGCATATTTTGCCGGTTGTACGCATGTTGGATGAAGTATTTTAGCACCAAAATAGGCTAATTCCGCAGCTTCTTCAAAATTCAGCTGGTGTATGGCGTCTGTTTTCTCAACAAATCTTGGATCGTTATTGTGCATACCGTCAATATCAGTCCATATTTGTATTTCATCTGCGGGAAGAGCCGCTCCGATTAATGAAGCGGTAAAGTCGCTTCCTCCTCTCTGTAGATTATCAACTTCACCATATGCGTTTCTGCAAATGAATCCTTGGGTAATATAAACATCATACCCCTGGTTTTCTTTCATGACAACGGACAGTTTTTCCTTAAGATAATGCAAGTCCGGTTCTGCATTCTTGTCTGTCCGCATGAAATCCAGTGCGGATAAAAGTGTTGCCTTTATTCCGTTTTCCAATAAATAATAAGTCATCATGTTGGTGCTTATTATCTCACCTTGGGCTATAATGTTTTTCTCCTCAAAACTTGTAAACAAATCTTTTGTGAAAGAACGTAAGTAGTTGAATTCATTGCGTATGAACTCATGTGCTTTTGTTTTATATTCATCAGTAGAGTACAGTTCCTCTACGTGTTGTTTATATTTCCTTTCAAGATTGTTTATAACCTCATTTGCTCCGTCTGTATTTTTCTTATATAAGTAATTTGATATTTCTATAAGTGAATTAGTCGTTCCTGACATAGCAGACAATACTATAAATACAGGATGTTCCGTGTCAGACGCAACCATTGAAGCAACGGCTTTCATTCTTTCCGGGGAACCAACAGATGTCCCGCCAAATTTCATTACCTTCATATTCGTATCTTTTTATATTTAATTTCTATTATTGTGTGAATGTATTGGATATTATACTTTCTGAGCGTTATAATACTCATTTGTTATGTTAGTCAAAGAACCATCCTCGCATTTATAAATAATACCAGGATATTTTTTCAGCATGGATATGTTGTGTGTCGACATAATGACAGATGTTCCTGATTCTGTAATCTTTCTCAATAATTCGACAATGTTATTTGCTGTCTCAGGATCAAGATTACCAGTCGGTTCATCTGCAATTATTATTTTCGGTGTATTAAGTACGGCTCTTGCAATTGCAATACGTTGCTGTTCACCTCCGGAAAGTTCATGCGGATATTTGTCTTTTTTATCTGACATACCGACGTCAGAAAGAACTTGTTCTATTCTATTATTAATATCTTTATTCGATTTCCATCCTGTCGAATGTAGGATGAACTGTAGGTTTTTGAATACACTTCTGTCATGCAGCAGTTGGAAGTCCTGGAATATAATCCCCATTTCCTTTCTTAGAGCAGGGATATCACGGCGTTTCAATGTTAATAAATCACGCCCAAGAACTTCTGCTTTCTGAGTTTCTTGTTTCGGTATGTCCAGTTCACAATACATTGTTTTCAGTAATGAACTTTTTCCAGAACCTACTTTACCTATAATATATATGAATTGGTCAGTGTCGACAGAAAACTCCACATCTTTCAGTATCAGTTCACCGCCTTGATAGATATTTACTTTTTGATAGTCAACTAACATAATCAATGATATTAATGTTTATGCCATGATGGGCTGTGTCTTGTTTCCAGCTCTTTAACAACATCGTTTATACTAAGTCCTTTACTTGTTAAAAGAACTATCATATGATATATTAAATCCGAGCATTCATAAACCAAACGTTCATTTGTACCGTTTGTCGCTTCAATAACAGCTTCTACAGCCTCTTCTCCCACTTTCTGTGCCATACGGTTGACGCCTTCCTTGAATAAGGATGTTGTGTAGGAGTCTTCCGGCATTTCCTTGTATCTTGTCGATATAAAGTCTTGTAGTTCAGACAAGAACGAAGTACCGTTGTCTTTGTTTGATTCTTTCCAACACGTGTCGCTTCCTGTATGGCATACCGGTCCTGTAGGATGTGCTTTTACCAATAAAGTGTCATTATCACAATCTATATTTATGCTGACAAGTTCCAGTGTATTGCCTGAAGTCTCTCCTTTGGTCCACAGACAATTTCTTGACCTGCTCCAAAATGTGACCTTCTTTGTCTCTATAGTCTTATTATATGCTGCATCGTTCATGTAACCTAACATGAGTACATTTTTTGTCTTGGCATCTTGTATGATTGCAGGAACGAGACCTCCCATTTTTTCAAAGTCTATTTTCATATATTTTCTATTTGTATTTTATATCCTTACCTTTATGTGATTGTCAGAAAGATATTGTTTCAATTCTTTAATTTTGATTTCTCCAAAGTGAAAGACGCTGGCTGCGAGCGCTGCGTCAGCCTTCCCTATATTGAATACATCAACGAAGTCTTCTTTTTTACCCGCTCCGCCGCTTGCAATTATCGGTATCTTGAGGTGTTCAGCCAGTTCTGCCAAGGTCTCGTTTGCATATCCGTTTTTTACTCCGTCATGATTCATACTTGTAAATAGAATTTCTCCCGCTCCACGGCTTTCTGCTTCTTTAGCCCAGTCCAACAACTTTAATGCTGTTTTCTCCCGTCCTCCTTTGATATAGCAAAACCAGTCTGTGCCGTCGAACTGTGCGTCAATGGCGCATATGCAAACTTGAGAGCCGAATGCATTGGTTATTCTGTCTATGATTTCCGGGTTTTTGATAGCAGCCGAATTGATGCTTACTTTATCGGCTCCGGCTCCTAACAGTCTTTCTATATCCTCGAATGAATCGATGCCTCCGCCCACCGCGAAAGGGATGTTTATTTCAGATGCTATCTTAGAGACAAGTTTTGTAAAAGTCTTCCGTCCCTCTACTGTTGCTGTTATATCCAAGAACACCAGTTCGTCAGCACCTTCCTCATTGTATCGTTTTGCAAGCTGCACAGGGTCTCCGGCTTGCTGCAGATTCTGAAAGTTAACACCTTTTACGGTGTTGCCGTCCTTTATGTCAAGACACGGTATGATTCTTTTTGCCAGTCCGTTACACATGCTCCATCAATGTATTTATGTTTATTCTGTGCTCGTAATATGCTTTCCCGAACACTACAGCACTTACACCTAATCTGTCAAGTTGCATGATATCCTCATTAGATGATACTCCGCCGCTTGCAATCAAATTTATTCCCGGAAATCTCTTTAATATTTCTCCGTATAGATTATATGCGGGACCGGACAATGTCCCGTCTTTTGTTATGTCCGTACATAGTATGTTTCTTACTCCATGATTGATATACTGTCTTAAAAAGGAATATATATTTTCATTTGTCTCCTCTTTCCATCCGTTCACCGCAATATTCCCGTTTTTGATGTCAGCTCCTAAGATAATTCTTTCTGCGCCATATTCCTGTAACCATTTATAAAAAAGAGACGGCTCTTTTACGGCAACGCTTCCGATTGTCGCCATGTTTGCCCCATTCTCAAAAACAGCTTTTATGTCATCATCCGATTTTATGCCTCCGCCGAAATCAATGCACAATTTTGTTTTTGCGCTTATTTCTCTCAATACGTGAATGTTTGTCACGTGACTTGATTTTGCACCGTCAAGATCAACCAGATGGAGGTGTGTCAGCCCCATCTGTTCGAATTCTTTTGCGGCATCAACCGGATTCTCGCGGTATATTGTTTTCTCGTTATAATCGCCTTTTGTAAGGCGCACGCATTTGCCGTCTATAATATCAATCGCAGGAATTAATCTTATCATAGGCTAAGAAAATTATTAAGAATTTTTTCTCCGACATCTCCGCTCTTTTCGGGATGGAACTGCACGGCATAAAAATTTTTGTAATTTAATGCCGCGGAGTACGGTAATATATAGTCAGTATCTGCAATTGTATAGGCAGATAGCGGAGCATAGTAGCTGTGTATAAAGTAGACGAATTCTTTCCTGACAATATCTTTGAATAGCGGTGATTTTAAATTTGATATTTCGTTCCATCCTACAGCAGGTATCTTATCCTGATTTGACTGCGCGATAAAGCGTTTTACGTCTACGTGGAATATATCAAGACAATTGGTGTCTCCTTCCTCTGAATGACGGCACATCAACTGCATTCCTATGCATATGCCAAGTACCGGCTGACGCAGATTGCATATCACTTCACTCAAATTATGGGAATAAAGATACTGCATGACAGATTTTGCCTCGCCTTGCCCCGGAAGTATCACCTTGTCTGCGGTCATCACTTCATTCACGTCATCCGTTACCACAGGTTCTACTCCTAATCTTTTCAGTGAATTGATAACGGAATAAATGTTGCCGGCTTTATATTTTAAAATTGCAATTTTCATTAATTAACTGGATTATCTGTTGCTGGACAAAATCATGCCTTATTGTATAGCGTTTTTTACTTCACGCAACCAACAAGAGATCCTATTTTTGCAAAATTACAAATTTTCTTTTATAAAGCTTACGTCAGACTATAAAATTATATAAATTATGGACGTCTGGTTATAATATCAAACTTATTCAGAATCTTCTTCCGGCGTGTGCAGGATTATGCTTGTGGCTCCTATGGTGAACAGCGAACCGTTTCCGATTATTCTGCATTCCCTGTTTCGCAGGATGTCATTGTCCACGAATGTCCCTGTGTTGCTCGGTCCGTCCTTCAATATGTATTTCAGTGTTCCATTATTGTTTTTCTTTACGGTAATCGAGCAGTGGGTCATGTCTATGCTGGGGTCGTTTGTCTCTATGGGGCAGTTTATGTCATTCCCTTTCATGTGACGCCCGATTACGTTCTCGCCTAAACTTAACGGTATGATTTGCTTGTAGTGGAAAACATTCTCTATTACTACAATATATCCGTATTCATTGTTTTCTTCGTTTTCGGACAGGTCTTCTTTGCGCTGTATGTTGTTCAATTTTGATACACCCATTCTGATGCTAAACTGCTTTCCGCAGTCAGGACATTCAAATACAAGATTCTGACCATTATTATATCTGGTCTCATCAAAAATGATATATCTCTCACATTTAGGACAGCGTACTCTCTTCATTATTTTTCTGTTATGCTTGTAATCCAGGCGTCTGAAAAGTCTATGTCGGTATTCAGCATGTTAAGAATTCTGTTGGCGTCTTTTCGCGTCGCGAATTTGTCATATATTACTTTGGAGCCGCTGGATGTAGTGTAAACTTCAGCTTTTTCAAATCCTTTCTTGTGCAGAAGCCTTACATAGGCTTCCGCGTTTTTCTTCGAAACCTTACTTGCAAGCACAATGCTGAAATAAGTGCTGCCTGTTTTGTTTGAATCCGAGATGGCTGTGGCTTTACAATCCTTTTTAATGCCGTCTGCACATTTTGCCGGTTCTTTTGCCGGCTTGAACTTCGGTGTGCCCAAAGTGATGTCTTTAGGCATTATGTTCAAAAGCATGTTTGTGTCTATTCTGCTTTTGGTTATGCCTGATGTGCTGTTTTCTCCTACGGGTGAGGGTATGAGGAAAAACAGCACGAAGATGATGCATGCGGCGGCAATTTCCTTTATTGACGCAATCGGGATATTCAGCGTTATGGTCTTTTCTTTTGAAATCTTTTTGCCTTTTTCTTCTGATTCAGGAGCAACCGCAATTGTCTTTATCTCGCTCTCTGCGTGGCTTATGCTGTCTTTGTGTCTTTTTTCAACAGTGTTTTTGTGACTGTTGCATATAATTTCAGCCGAAAATGTACTCAGGCCATAGTAGTCCGGAGTAAGAATCCCTGCCTCGCATGGCTTGAAATCATAGCTGCCGTCATCTTGTATGTATATCACTCCAAGACCATACAACTCATACTCGCCATTCTTTGCGAGAATGCCTTTCAGCCGCGTCACGTCGTTCTCTATGCGCGTGAGTGCCTCCGGATAGCTTATATCGTATACCTCAACGTATGATTGAACAAGCAGCGAGTCGTTTATTTTCAGTTGAGGATTAAATCCGAGCGTTCTTAACGGGGGATAGAATGTCTTCGCGTCATGATCATATATAGAATCTATATGATGAGTCATGAAGCCTCCGAAATCCGGTACGATTACACAATCGTTGGTGAGTAATAGTTTTGTAATATGTCTTTCTAATTCAATCACGAGTGCAAATTTAAATAAAACGGATGACTTTTCCAACTAAATAATTCAAAAAAATCAGCTTGGTAATTAAATAGTATTTTTTGTTTTGGTAATCGGCATAAATGTATTATCTTTGCGTTTGTAGGACATGTATGTCCTTTTATTATGAAGATAATTTCATCATATTTTGAAGATAAAATATCTATATGGAATACATAAAAACCTGTATTGACGGAGTTTGGATTATCGAACCGAAAGTATTTAACGATGCCCGCGGATATTTCTTTGAGGCATGGAAGAAAGATGAGTTCGAGGAACATGTGGGAAAGGTTTCTTTCGTGCAGGATAATGAATCCAAATCAAGTTATGGTGTATTGCGCGGCCTTCATTATCAGAAAGGAGACTTCTCACAGGCGAAGCTGGTGCGCGTAATAAAAGGACGGGTGGTGGATGTCGCTGTGGACATACGCAAATCGTCTGCCACATTCGGAAAATATGTCATGGTGGAGTTAAGCGGGGAAAACAAACGCCAGCTGTTTATTCCGCGCGGTTTCGCGCATGGCTTTCTTGTGCTTAGCGATGAGGCTGTTTTCACATATAAGGTTGACAACGTATATGCTCCTCAGCATGAGGCGAGCATAAGATGGAATGACGAAACCATAGATATAAAATGGCCTATAGACATTAATGATATAAAGACAAGCGAGAAGGACCTTAACGGCAAGTCGCTTGGCGAGGCTGATTTGTTCGACTGATGCCAGTTACTTTATAAGAAGACCACTGATTAGTGATTGTATGATGAGACATTATGCATTATCCGCTTTTATTCTAATATGTGTCTCGTTTCTGTGTGGCTGTTCAAAGGGCAAGAAGACAGAGACGGTCGAGGAAGATGCCTTGGCAAAAAAGGAATTGCAGGGCATCTGGATAAATGAGGACGATGAGGACGTTGCCTTCAGAATAAAAGGTGACACCGTTTATTTCCCCGACACAATCAGTGTGCCTGTATATTTCCGTATAGAAAGAGACTCATTTGTCCTGTATGGGGCAAACAAGACAAGATATCCTGTAATCAAAAGGACACCTCATCTCTTCGAGTTTGTCAGTCAGAACGGCGAGCACATGAGGCTTGTCAAAAGCAGCGATTCCAGTTATCTCAAACTGTTTAATAAGACATCGATAGTCTCCGTAAACCAGAACAGGCTGATAAAAAAGGATACTGTCGTATATTATAATGATAAGAAGTATCATTGTTATGTTCAGATAAACCCCACAACATACAAGGTTCCGAAGGTGGCATACAACGATGATGGGGTGGAGGTGTACACCAACTACTATGACAACATAATCCATTTCAGCCTTTTCTGTGGTGCCGAAAGGGTTTATTCAAGCAACATAACAAAGGATGATTTCTCTGCGCAGGTGTCATCCCAATATCTCAGGCAGTCTGTCTTCAGCGATATGGTGTATTACAAGATTGACGATGAGGGCGTGCATTATTTCGCAGTGCTGGGAATACCCAATTCTTCAAGCAGCTTTATGGTTGAGATGATATTCTCGTTCGACGGAAAGCTTGTAAAGCGTATAAAGGGCGATTAGAATCTGTTCATTGACATCACTGACTTGGCGTAATCGTGTCAGTTTATCACAATCTGTCTGTATCCCACAAGCCTGTCTGTCCTGTCTCCGGCTGCCCTGTAATACACCAGACACTGGTATTTGTTTTCGGTATAGCAGAAATTGCCTTCGCTTTGAAGCGGCTTGAGACTGCCGTCGTCTGTTCTTATAAGATATTGATACGAGTAATATCCCTGTTTAAGCATAATCACATTTTCGTATAATCCGCTTTCCGGGTTATAGCTCATGCGGTATTCCGGTGTGAGACAGCCGTTTGTCCATACACCGTTTATAAATATGTCGTTGTCGGTAGGTGCTGTTTTAAGAGCAAAGTGGACATATACATATTCTGACATGCAGTCGTTCTCTATGTTGTCACTGTTTCTTATGTAGAAAGCTCCGTTTGCGTCTTCGTCATACACATAGCTGTTGCGCGGCTCGTCAGTCCACACATAGGCGTGATAATCCCTTCCGTCCCACTTCACTGACTCAAGTCCCATGGTTGTGTGCGAAACGTCGAGTGTCTCAAATTTCCTGTATTCGTTTCCTCCGTCAAATATCAGCTGTCTGTTGTGAGTCCATTGCAGACCGTCCGGCATGGTGTATTGCGGCTCGGCATTTACAACGGCATTGTCCCATCTTCCGTTCTGCATGACCACAGTCTTTATTTCCTGTCCGGGATTGTTCACTTTAAGTCCTGCATAGTTTATCTTCATTCCTATCTGCTGATGCGCCCCGTTCGTGTCAATATCGGTATTGGTGGTCGCTTCCAGTTGTATGCCTGCACGTTGCTCTGCTACCATGAAGCATGCTGTGGCTACCTCCTCAGACGTGTTGTCGTCATATATTGTCACGCGATAGTTGCCGCTCATTTTGATGTTGCATCTTTCATTCGGTATCCTCAGTCTGTAATGTGTATAAAGGACATTGGTGTTTAGTGATTTCCTGACATCGTCGATGGTATTCCCGTCTGTAAATCCTTCACAGTAATCGCTTGTGAACAGTGCGTCAGATGTTGTCCAGTCAGCCTCGCAGTGTTCAATCCTGTAGGCATACCTGTGGTATTCATGCGTCATGTCGTCAAACGATATGGTGATAGGTTCGTCACCTCCGAGTATCATTACAGGGGGCGACAGCCAGTCGTCTCCGGCTACAACCTGCAGTGAGGCAATCCTGTCCGACTTTATTTCGTTGTTCTGTCCGTTAGCTGTCAGTGTGCAAACAGACAGCATTACGGCAGCCATAAGATTGCGTGTATTTGTTATCATCTTTATATGTTTTACAGATCCACGGAAACTCGGAAATTTATCTGCCTGCCGGTCAGATAGTTAGGCACGGCATATTGCTGGTTTGTTACGTCAGTAATCCAGTAATAAGAGTTCACGTTGTTTATTCCGAAAAGATTCAGACATTCCAGTCCGAGCCACACATTCTTGAAGAACCGCCCGTTCTGCCTGTTCTCGTTGTTTACCAGCCGGTAGTTCAGTCCGATGTCCGCGCGTTTGTATGCCGGAGCCCTGAATACGTTGCTCTCAAGCTCCTGATGCGGAGCCGAGAACGGGAGACCGTCGGCATAGGCAAGTTTGAGAAACATTCTCCACCTCTCTGTTCCAGGGAAATAGTCCGTGAAGTAAAGGCTCACGGCATATCTCTGGTCTGTTGGCAGAGGTATGTTCTTCCCGTTCAGTTTCATGTTGGTGTCCATGAGTGACAGGCTTATCCACGAGTCGTATCCCGGAACGAACTCTCCGTAAAGCTTCATGTCGAGTCCGGCGGCATGTCCGCTGCACTCGTTATTTCCGTAATAGACAACCTTCACATTGTTTACACTGTAAGGCACAAGGTCGCTCAAAGCCTTATAGTAAGCCTCGGCGGTGAATTTGTATGGACGCTTGCTTATTTTGAAACGATAGTCCATGCCTGCTATGAAGTGTATGGAACGCTGGCTTTTTGTCTTTTTGTTGAGTGTGGCGTATGTCACTCCGTCAATTGCTGTCGTGTCTCTTATTTCCTTATAGAACGGTGCCTGATAGTAAAGACCGGTGGCGAATCTCATCGTTACGTTATGGTTGAAGGCAGGTATGACTCCGAGCGACAGCCTCGGGCTCACCGTTGTCTCACCGTTGAAGCTCCAGTGACTGAGCCTTACTCCATAGTTAAGGGTAAAAAGCGTATGCTCTCCCTTACTTGTGAATCTGTAAGTGTCCTGGGCGTAAGCCTCAATGCGGTTGGCTTTCAGTGTGTTCCGCGCACGCATTGAGTATATCATGTGGAGGCTTTCGCCGGTGTGGGGTATGCTGTATCCGCTCGAGTCCCGCATTTCATATTCAACCGAATTCTCTTTTATACGCTCGCTTTTGAATGTTAAAGCCGTCTCTATGGTATGCTTTTTGGTTTTTGTCTTCAGCAGAAGCTTCACGCTCTGCACGTTTGCCTTCATGTAGTTTCGGGCATGCTGGAAGTAGGTTCCCACTCCAAGGTTCTCGCTCGTCTCTGTCTGTGTGAGCCAGTACTGCCCTTGTATGTCGTAGGTTTCCTGTTCTTTTGTGTGGAATGCCGAGGCGATGAGCGACAGAGATGTGTTTTTCCCGAAATTGCGCGTTATGTCGAGAGAACCGAAATAAGTGCGGAATACGTCCTTCTCCTGCCCGTCGAAGTATACTCTGAACGATTTCACGTCTTCCATAGTGCCGAAGCTTGTCTCGCGGTCTTCAGGATAGAAGTTGTAGTGATTGTCTGATATGTTACCCAGAAAACTTATTCTCCACCTGTCGTTGGGCGTATAGTTGAGGAACGCCTGATAGTCGATGAAGTTCGGGCGGTATTCTCCTTTTGTGTCCATTGTGCCCAACAGATATTGGGTTGTCTTATATCTTATGCCGTTGCTTATCGAGAATTTTTTGTTCCCATAGCCCACATATGCGCTCGCTCCGAGCAGACTTGCCGTGGCTGACGCTTCCAGCTTTTTGGGAAATCTGTATGTTATGTCAAGTGCAGACGACATCTTGTCGCCATATTTGGCTTCGAATCCTCCGGTGGAGAAGCCTATTTTCTCAACCATGTCAGGATTGATTATAGACAATCCTTCCTGCTGTCCGCTTCTAACCAGCAGTGGACGGTATATCTCTATATTGTTGATATAGACGCTGTTCTCGTCGAACGACCCTCCGCGCACGTTATATTGTGAGGACAGCTCATTGTGTGTTGACACTCCTGCTTGTCCCTGTATTAGTTCCTCTACGGCATTTCCTGTCGTTGAAGGCATGTGTCGGAGGTCTTCTTTGTTGATGTCCTGTGTCTGTCCGGTCTGTTGTTTTGTTCCCGTCACAACAACATCCGAGAGCACGTTGTTGCTGTAGAGCACAACCTGAAGGGTCTGCTTGCCGCGCGGGTTGCGTAGCACACGTGTCTTTGTCTTGTATCCCACCATCGAGAAACGTACGACTACCGAGTCGGCGGACTGCAAGGTCATGCTGAATTCGCCTTTTAGCGATGTCATCGTTACCTTGCCCTGTTGGAGGCACGACACAGACGCAAGCTCGATAGGGTTCATCTGTTCGTCGGTCACCCTTCCTTGCAGAACAAACGATTGGGAATGAGCCGCAACGGCGCAAAGCAGCAGTATATATATAATGAGTACTGTCTTTTTCATATTGAATATAACGTTCTTCTTCCGTCATTATTGTATATTACGGCTAATATGTTTTATTTGCGTCTTTGGAACGGGTAAGTGTCGCTTTAGCGCAATGCCTGTAATCTCTTTTCCGGCAGGTGGTTACGCCATACAACCTGCGTTTTGTGATGACTGCGTATTGTGCCGGCATGCGTGCAGCGTCCTTCTTACGGCTACATTGTCTTGTATGATGACAACACGCAGGGAAGCTTTCGCGTTAAGCTTTTTAACTTAAAAAGAGCCCCGGTTTAACATATGGAGACAAGCCGCTTCTGTAATGCGATGCGTCGGAAAAAGCCGTGTCAGGATGTCGTTAAGGTGCTTGCGGACAGCTGTCCTTGCATGTGGATTCGGCGGAAGAGGCTTTATCGCGCTCCCGTAAAGGCATTCTGACTCTACGGAACAGTACGTTACGCAGTTCGGAACAGTATCTTTCGCCCGACGGAAAAGCCCGTTTCGGAGAGCGGATGAAATATGATTATGCCACCGTTTTGCGCAAATGACTGATATACATACGGTTGTCTGACGTCTCCATTTCCGGCGTATTTTGATTCAAAACTGATGTCGTCGCAGAATAATCCGAATATGAGGACATATGCGCAGACATGTGACTGTTTATGATTGATTATATTCAATTAAGCTGACTCTTGATGTTCCCCAATTCATGCCGCGTCTTGTTGTCGGTCACCAGCGGCTCTTCAAGCGGTTCCGGTCGTTATACTTCATCCCTATCTCATGCTGCTGCCGGACATGATGCCTTACGTTTTAGTAAAAGACCTCGTGCAGGCTGCGTAGGGAAAAAGGGGAGACAAGGCGGTCGCACCAGAGCGGAGGAGGAATGGGCAGCTGTCATTCAATGGTAAATCTGTGACAAGTGTTCCAGCCTCCGATTCGGGTTGAAGGTTTCAGAATGTTATAATATATTTACAGCATCTTTCATACCGTAATCTTTCCATCCTATTTTTTGGCTGTAAAATATATTTTTTTTACCTTTGCAGCCATATATTAAATTACAAAAAAGAAGACATGGTAAAGAAGTTCACAGAGCATAACGGGCTCAATTTGACGGCAACTAATGACGAGGTGCTGGCAGAGTGGAATAAGAAAGATATTTTCCATAAATCGATAGACGAACGTGAGGGGTGTCCTCAGTTTGTTTTCTTTGAGGGTCCGCCTTCGGCAAACGGTCACCCGGGAATCCATCATGTCCTTGCAAGAAGCATAAAAGATACATTCAACAGATATAAGACGATGAAGGGCTTCCAGATTCATCGTAAGGCAGGATGGGACACACACGGACTTCCTGTGGAACTGGGAGTGGAGAAGGAACTCGGAATCACAAAGGCAGATATAGACAACAAGGATTCCGAAAAGTACATCTCCGTGCGCGACTATAACAACAAGTGCCGCGAGAATGTGATGAAATTCACGGCGGAGTGGCGCTCGCTCACGGAGAAAATGGGATATTTCGTCGATCTCGACAATCCTTACATCACATACGACAACAAATATATCGAGACGTTGTGGTGGCTGCTTAAGCAACTATACAACAAAGACCTGTTGTACAAAGGATATACAATACAGCCGTACAGCCCTGCCGCAGGAACCGGACTCAGCTCTCATGAGCTTAACCAGCCGGGATGTTACAGGGACGTGAAGGACACCACTGTTACGGCACAGTTTAAGATAAAGAATCCGCGTCAGGAGATGACCGGATGGGGAGAGGCTTATTTCCTTGCATGGACAACAACCCCATGGACGCTTGCGGCAAACTCCGCTCTTTGCGTGGGACCTAAAATCAATTATGTGGCAGTGCGCACCTACAACCCTTACACGGGTGAGGCTGAGACGGTGGTGCTTGCCGAGGAAAGGCTTTCGGCTTACTTCAACGAGGCTGGTCGTGATGCCGACCTTGAGTCATACAGTAAGGGCGACAAGGTTATTCCGTGGAAAGTCGTGGGACGTTATCTCGGTCCTGAACTCGTCGGGATGGAGTATGAGCAGCTTCTTCCGTTCATATCTCCGCTGACCGGCGGTGCTTTCCGTGTGATTTCCGGTGATTATGTTACTACCGAAGACGGTACGGGCATTGTGCATATCGCTCCGAACTTCGGTGCCGACGACGCATTCGTGGCAAAGAAAGCGGGTGTGCCGCCAATTGTCGTGGTTGACAAGAAGGGACAGGAACGTCCTGTTGTCGACCTGCAAGGCAAATATTTCCTTACGGAGGAGCTTGATGAGAAATTCGTTGCGGAGCATGTCAATGTGGAGTTGTGGAACGAGTATGCGGGCAGGTATGTGAAGAACGCTTATGACGAGACACTGACAGATAAGGACGAGACGCTTGATGTGTCAATCTGTATGGACCTTAAAGCATCCAACAAAGCATTCAAGATAGAAAAGCATGTACACAATTATCCGCACTGCTGGCGTACCGACAAGCCTATACTTTACTATCCGCTTGACAGCTGGTTCATCCGTTCTACAGCAAAGAAGGACAGAATGGTGGAGCTGAACCGGACAATCAACTGGCAGCCGGAGTCTACCGGCACAGGACGGTTCGGCAACTGGCTCGAGAATCTTAACGACTGGAACCTGTCCCGCAGCCGCTTTTGGGGCACTCCGCTGCCGATATGGCGTGATGAGGATGGGAACGAGATATGCATCGGTTCGGTGCACGAGCTGTATGATGAGATAGAAAAGAGCGTGGCGGCAGGGTTCATGCCGTCCAACACATTGAAGGATCTCGGATTCGTGCCGGATGATTACAGCAAGGAGAATTATGACCGCATAGACCTTCACCGTCCGTTTGTCGATGAGATTACGCTTGTCAGCAAGGCAGGTAAACCCATGAAACGTGAGTCCGACCTCATTGATGTGTGGTTTGACAGCGGTTCCATGCCTTACGCACAGATTCATTATCCGTTTGAGAACAGGGATAAGATTGACGACCGTACGGCATTCCCAGCCGACTTCATCAACGAGGGTGTGGACCAGACACGTGGCTGGTTCTTTACGCTTCATGCCATCGCCACCATGGTGTTCGACAGTGTGGCGTTCAAGAATGTAATATCCACCGGACTTGTGCTCGACGCTAAAGGCAACAAGATGAGCAAGCATGTGGGCAATGTTACGGATCCTTTTGAGATGATAGGGAAGTACGGAGCCGATGCGGTGAGATTCTACATGATGACGAACTCGGAGCCGTGGGATAACCTGAAGTTCAATCCTGAGGGAGTGGACGAGGTGCGCCGTAAGTTCTTCGGAACATTATACAACACATATTCCTTCTTCGCTCTGTATGCCAATGTGGACGGATTCGATTATAGCGAAGAGGACGTGAAGATGGAGGAAAGACCGGAGATAGACCGTTGGATACTCTCCGTGCTTCATTCTCTTATAAGAGATGTGGACGCGGAAATGAACGGTTATAATCCGACAAAGGCTGGACGCCTTATTGAGTCGTTTGTGAACAACGACCTGAGCAACTGGTATGTACGCCTTAACAGGAAACGCTTCTGGGGTAAGGAGATGAGTGCTGACAAGCTGAGTGCTTACCAGACGCTGTATACATGTCTTGAGGTGGTTGCCAAACTGCTCGCTCCGTTTGCGCCGTTCTATGCGGACCAGCTGTTCATGGACCTGATAAGCGTGACAGGAAAAGAACATGTCGAGTCGGTACACCTATCTGACTATCCTGTTGCTGACGATAAACTCATCGACAAAGAGCTGGAAGCAAGAATGAGTATGGCTCAGAAGATTACTTCCATGATTCTCGCTTTGCGCCGCAAGGTGAACATTAAGGTGCGCCAGCCGCTGCAGGCTATCATGATTCCGGCTGTCGACGCAGAGCAGAAAAGACACATCGAGGCTGTCGAGACACTTATATTGAACGAGGTGAATGTTAAGAGTCTCAAGTTTGTGGAGGGCTCGGATGTACTTGTAAAGAAGGTGAAGTGCAACTTCCGCACTATGGGCAAGAAGTTCGGCAGACTTATGAAGGGCATCGCCGCACAGATTGATGCGCTCACCCAAGCTCAAATCTCTGATTTTGAACGCAACGGATATGTTGACCTGAATGTGGAGGACACCAATGTGAAAGTGGAGCTTGCGGATGTCGAGATAATAAGTGAGGACATTCCGGGATGGCTCGTTTCAAATGAAGGCAATCTCACTGTGGCGTTGGAAATAGAACTTACGGAGGAACTGAGAAGAGAAGGCATTGCCCGTGAGCTGGTCAACAGAATACAGAATATGCGTAAGGACAATGCTTATGAGATAACTGACAGAATCAATGTCGTGGTGTCGCCGGACGGGAAGACGGACGCTGCCATATCTCAGTATGCTGATTACATCAAGAGCCAGATATTGGCTGACAGCATTGAGATAGCCGACAATGATGGCGTATGCGTTGACTTTGATGATTATAAATTGAATATCAAGATAGAAAAAAATCAAAACTAAGTTGGACTGAAACCTATTCTAAATTTTAAAACTATTGATTTATGGCAGAAAAGACACGTTATACGGACAGTGAACTTGAGGAGTTCCGCGAGATTATAAATGAGAAGTTGCGTCTTGCCCGTCGCGATCAGAGTGCTATGATGAGACAGCTTATGAACGCTGACGGCAACGATGTGGATGATACGTCGCCTACATATAAGGCGCTTGAAGAGGGCAGTGCGTCTCAGTCTAAGGAGGATTTGGTGCAGATGGCGAACCGTCAGCAGAAATTCATACAGGGACTTGAGGCTGCCTTGGTAAGGATAGAAAACAAGACTTACGGTATAGATCGTATAACAGGAGAATTGATACCCAAAGAGCGTTTGCGCGCAGTTCCGCATGCAACACTCAGTGTGGCATCAAAGAACGCTCGTAAGAAATGAAAAGAAAGAGTGTTTGTCTTTCTGACGGACGATTATCCGTATTGCTTATTGCCGTGATTTTGATTATCGACCAGATAATCAAGGTCACGGTAAAGACTAACATGTGTCTGGGTGAGTCAATTCGGGTCACAGACTGGTTTTTTATTGAGTTCATTGAGAACAACGGTATGGCATATGGCATCACGTTCTTCAACAAACTGGTATTGAGCCTGTTCCGTATAGCCCTGATAGGTGTCATAGCTTATTACATATGCAAGCTGGTGAGGCGGGAGCATTCTACAGGATACGTCGTTTGCCTTTCGGTGATTCTCGCCGGTGCTGCGGGAAATATATTCGACTCGATGTTTTACGGTTTGATATTCGAGGCGTCGACACCGTTCGATGTGGCTGGGCTTGTGCCATTCGGTAGCGGTTATGCGTCATTCCTGCATGGAAAGGTGGTTGATATGTTCTATTTCCCCCTCATAGTTACTACATGGCCCGATTGGATGCCGTTTTGGGGAGGCAGGGAATTCATATTCTTCTCTCCTGTTTTCAATTTTGCTGACGCATGCATAAGTGTGGGTGCCGTTGTGTTGTTTGTTTTCTACCGTAAAGAACTGGAAAGTATAAATGAAGTGCTGTTGCATTCTCGCAAGACAGACTCCGGAAATGCGGACAGGGATGTCACCGAAGAATGACAGGCAAAAAAGTGTGAATATGAAAAACCGTCTGACGTTTCGTCTTGCAAAATGGCAAGTGTCTCTCATGCTGATTATGGTTTGCGTTTTGTCATGCAAACCTTCTGTCGACAGAGACTATATCCAGCCGGATGATATGGAGGATATTCTTTACGAATATCATCTTGCAGAAGAGATTGTCAGACAGAACGGCGGCGACACGCTGACAATGCGTTCGTTTAGGGCAAACATACTGAAAAAGTATGGTGTTACGCAGATGGAACTGGACAGTTCTTTGCTTTATTATAGCAGACATACGAAGTTACTGCATGATATATACAAGAATCTTGCCGAGAGATTTACGAATGAGGCTGCGGCACAAGGGGCGTCGGTAAGTGAGATTAGCAAGTTCGGCAATCTCTCATCAAGTAATGACACGACTGATATATGGAACCGTAGAAGGATGCTGGTGCTTTATCCGCAGGAGGCGTCAAATGTTTATATGTATAAAATCAAGGCTGATACGGCTTTCTATAAAGGTGATAAGATTATCCTTGATTTTGATACCCGGTTTATATATCAGGACGGAATGAGGAATGCGGTGGCGGTTTTGGCACTGAAATTCAATAATGACAGCGTCGCCTCGCGCACAATAAACATAACTTCTACATCGCGTTACCATTTGCAGATCGAAGATACCGGAAATCTCGGTATAAAGGAAATAACCGGGTATTTCCTCGTAAATGACAATGACAGGGCTGCGTCCTCATCTACAACTCTCAGATTGTTGGTGTTGTATAATATACGTATGGTAAGGATGCATCAGCCGAAACTGCCGCCGGTACAGAAGAATGATACTGTAAGAGTGGGCAAGGTGGATTCTGTTCCGGTAGTTAGGACAGGGTCACATTCTGAAAGTCAGGTGAAATCGGTGGCTCCAAAACGTTTCGAAAGAACTGTGGTAAGACCTTTGGATGAGAAAATGCTGCCGGCAGAAATGACGAAAAGGAAATAGTAATGACTGAAAAAAGACGGTTTGCCGCTAATCGTGTCATCTTCGGAAATACTACGATTGTAAATGGTGTCGTGGAGGTTGAAGGACATGATGTTGTCGGTTTATATGAATTTAAGAAGGAACCGGCTCGCACTGAATGGGTAGGAGGAACAATCGTCGTAGTCAGTACGGACGGCGCGCTTGTAGCTTATAAGGATGATAATATATTAAACAGCGAGTATTAAAAATAAATTTCAAGTGATATGTTAAGTGTAAACGAATTGGAGGAACGTCTTATAGATCTTGCTTTTGCAGAAGACATAGGTGACGGAGATCATACCACATTGTGTTGCATACCGGAAGATGCGATGGGTAAATCGCATCTTCTTATAAAGGAGAACGGTATCCTGGCTGGTGTCGAGGTGGCAAAAAAGGTGTTTGACAGGTTTGATTCTACAATGTCGGTTGAGGTGCTTATCAATGACGGTGAACCCGTAAAAGCCGGTGATATAGCTATGGTTGTGAGCGGAAAAGTGCGTTCGCTGTTGCAGACGGAGCGTCTCATGCTTAATATAATGCAGCGTATGAGCGGCATTGCGACAATGACCAATAAATATGTGAAACGTATAGAAGGCACCAAAACACATATTCTTGACACGCGCAAGACAACGCCCGGAATGCGTGTCCTCGAAAAGCAGGCTGTTCTGATAGGCGGAGGCATGAATCATAGGATAGGATTGTTTGATATGATTTTGCTGAAGGATAACCACATTGATTTTGCCGGAGGCATAGAAAACGCCATTAACCGTTGTCATGAATATCTGAAGAAAAAGAACCTCGACCTCAAAATCGAGATAGAGGTACGTTCTTTCGACGAGCTGGATAAGGTTCTTTCCCACGGCGGAGTTGACAGAATCATGTTGGATAATTTTTCTGTAGAAGATACTGAAAAGGCTGTTCAGATAATAAACGGGCGCTATGAAACGGAATCGAGTGGAGGTATCACTTATGACACGATACGCGATTACGCTGAGTGCGGGGTTGACTTCATTTCGGTCGGAGCACTTACTCATTCGGTCAAAGGTCTGGACATGAGCTTTAAAGCCTGCTGATGTTTATCGGTATATTACTATCAATTATAAGCTTTTTACCGCCGGTGAATTATGAGATGTCATTGGCGGGGAACTTTGGTGAGCCGCGTGCTCATCATTTTCACGGCGGTATAGACATAAAAACAGAACGTGTTGAGAATAAGCCGGTGTTCTCGGTGGGGTCCGGATACGTGTCAAGGGTTGTGATAGGCAAGTATGGCTATGGAAAGGCCGTCTATGTAAAGCACCCCGAGGGATACACCAGCATGTTCTGCCATTTGAATGCTTTCTGTCCGAAGATTGAGAATATCGTAAGAGAGAGACAGCGTGCGAGCAAGAATTACAATGTGGACATTGCTTTGGCTCCATACGAATGTCCTGTGGCAAAAGGACAGGTTATTGCAATAAGTGGAAATACCGGCTCAAGCACTGCACCGCACATACATATGGAAATGTATGAGTCTGAAAGCGGTGACATGATGGATCCGCTCATGTTTTTCGGTAAATATATAAAAGACACCACACCACCGTTGGCGCACGGAATTATGGTCTATCCTCAGGCAGTGGGTGGGGTGTTCTGCGGCTCGACAAGAAAGCAGAGCTTTTCATTGTCTGCTTTAAACATCGCCAGCAAATACACGGCATGGGGTAAAATAGGTTTCGGCATATGGGCGAATGATTATATGGATAACACATATAACAGATTGGGAGTCCGTAAAACCCAACTGATTGTCGACGGCAGGCTTGTTTTTGAAAGTGATGTAGCCAGGATTCCGGGTCGTATGACACGTGTGATGGATTATTGTGGCGACTATGAACATTTTATAAAAACCGGTACATGGTATATGAAATCATTCGTGGAACCGGGAAATCACCTGCCTATATATAATACGGACGCCAATAAAGGATATGTTGTCTTTGATGAAGAGAGGGATTATCATATAACTTACGTCCTGACGGATGCCAGTGGAAACAATACCAAGTATAATTTCACAGTGGAAGGAAAGGCTGAAAGAAATCCTTTTGCAGTGTCTCCTCCAAGGCATACAAACTTATTCCGTCGTGTTTTATGGGACAGACTGACATGTATTTCCCTTCCCAATGTACAATTGACAGTAAAACCCAATTCATTGACTCAGGACAGGATAATATCTCCAACAATATACAGACAGCCGGAGAAATTGTCAGACAGATATTCTTTCAACAACGTTTCATTACCGCTTGTCAGATATGCCAGAATATCTATTAGATGTAATAAATATGTAAAAGACACTTCCAAGTTGTATATTTCTAACAGTTATGGCGTGTCACGATATTGTGGCGGGATATACAAAAAAGGTTGGCTGACAGGTTATATACGTGATATAGGAGACACTTATGAAATAAAGTATGATGATAAGCCACCGGTAATAGAGCCTTTGAAAACGGGGTTGGGAGCGTCATCTCATTATCTGAGGTTCAGCATTTATGACGATGGCAGTGGACTGAAGCAATGTTACGGATATATTGACAACAGACAATTGGTACTGGATGGAGTCTCGAGAAAAGGCGTCTACACGTGTGATTTAAGAAAGTACGTGAAGAGAAACGGAACATTACACAGGCTTGAAGTCATCGCTATAGATAATAAAAACAATAAGGAAACATATACGGCACATATAAAATATTAGGACTATGAGAAGATATGCAGTTTTATTAATGTTGATTATAAGTGCATCGGCAGCTTTCGGTTGCACAAGTTTTATTGTAGGTAAGAAAGCAAGTACTGACGGTTCGGTAATCTGTACTTATAATGCCGATGACTATGGTATGTTTATAGGATTATGTCATTATCCTGCCGCGAAGCACGCAAAAGGAGAGATGCGTAAGATATTTGATTGGGACACGAAGGAATATCATGGAGAGATACCTGAGGCGGAAGAGACCTATAATGTCATTGGAAACATCAATGAATATCAGGTCACCATTGCTGAAACCACGTACGGAGGACGTGCGGAGATGGTTGACACAACGGGAATCCTTGATTACGGTTCTTTGATATACGTAGCATTGCAGCGTAGCAAGACAGCAAGAGAAGCCATACATGTCATGACAACTCTTGTGAACAAATACGGATATTGCTCGGAAGGTGAGACGTTTACCATTTGCGACCCTAACGAAGCGTGGATAATGGAGATGATGGGAATGGGTCCGGGTTCCAAGAAAGCCGTATGGGTAGCGCTTCGGGTGCCTGACAACGCAATATGCGCGCATGCCAATCAAAGCCGTATCGGTAAGTTTGACATGAACGACAAGGAGAATGTCTTATATTCAAAGGATGTGATAAAATACGCAAGGAAACAAGGATGGTTCACCGGTCGGGATGAGGATTTCTCATGGAAGATGGCGTATGCCAAGCCCGATTTTCAGGGAAGACGTTTTTGCGAGGCGCGCGTATGGAGCTTTTTCAGACATTTCAATGACGGTTTCGACAGATACCTGCCGTGGGCAATGGGAGTGGATCCGGATGCTGAGGATATGCCATTATGGATTGTCCCCAACAGAAAAGTCAGCGTGCAGGATATCGAAAGATGTATGAGAGACCACTACGAAGGCACTCCGCTGGCGATAGACTCGACGGACATAGGCGGAGGAATATGGCAGATGCCTTACAGACCGACTCCGTTAACATATACAGTTGATGGCAATACATATTTTAATGAACGCCCTATAAGTACGCAGCAAAGTGGTTTTTCATTTGTATCACAGATGAGGTCGTGGCTGCCACGTGAGATTGGAGGAGTGCTGTGGTTCGGTAACGATGATGCGAATATGATAGCCTACACTCCAATATATTGCGGTAACAAAGTCCAGCCGGAATGTTATAACACTCCGGGAGCGGATGCTGTCACTTTCTCCGATAAGAATGCGTTCTGGGTATGCAATTGGGTCAGCAACATGATTTATCCCAGATACAGTATGATGTTCCCTTCATTAAAAGAGGTGAGAGACAGTCTGGAAGCTGATTATTTTGACAATCAGAGAACCGTTGAAGCCAAGGCGATGGAATTGTATGGTTCCGACAAGAATGCTGCGATAGAATATCTTAATAAATACAGTAATGATAAAGCGCAGGAGATGTTGGCAAGATGGAAGTCTCTTGCAATATATCTGATTGTAAAATATAATGACATGGCTATAAAGCCTGAGGAAAACGGAGTATTCAAAAGAACAAAGAAGGGCAATGGCGAAAGAGTCGTGCGTCCCGGATTCCCGGAAAGTTATGCAAGAGAATTAGTTAAGGCAACGGGAGACAAGTATAAGTTGCCGGAATGAATATCGGCAGGTAAGGAAAAATTCCACAATTTTTCTTTACCTGTTTTTAATCATATTGAATGTGCGCGGTCTTTTTCTGAGTATATCAATAATTTTTATTATATTTGCAATATAAAATGTTTTATTCTGCTTCCGTGGTTAATATTATAGTAACAGATGGGAATATTCGGACTCTTTAATAAGAAAAAGAAGGACATATTGAATGATGGTCTTGAGAAGACAAAGTTCAGTGTGTTCGATAAGTTGGCGAGAGCAATAACGGGAAAGTCAACAATTGACGATGATGTGCTTGACAATCTGGAGGAGGTTCTTATAACTTCAGACATTGGCGTTGACACGACATTAAAGATAATACATCGTATTGAGGAGCGTGTGGCACGCGACAAATACGTCTCCACTTCGGAATTGAACGAGATTCTAAGAAGCGAGATCACTAATCTGTTGACAGAAAACAACAGTGGTGACAATGACGATTGGGACTTGCCTCAGGACCACAAGCCGTATGTCATACTGGTTGTAGGAGTGAACGGAGTGGGCAAGACCACCACAATCGGTAAATTGGCTTATCAGTTCAAAAAGGCGGGGAAGAAGGTTTATATAGGTGCCGCAGACACTTTCAGGGCTGCTGCCGTGGAGCAGATTTGCATTTGGGGCGAGCGTGTCGGAGTGCCGGTCATAAAGCAGCAGATGGGTTCCGATCCAGCTTCGGTGGCGTTTGACACCCTTTCCTCGGCAAAGGCAAACGGAGCAGATGTCGTTCTGATTGATACTGCGGGACGCCTTCACAATAAGATTGGTCTGATGAATGAGCTGAAGAAAATAAAAGATGTCATGAAGAAGGTGTTGCCCGAAGCGCCTGACGAGGTGCTGCTCGTGTTGGACGGAAGCACCGGACAAAACGCGTTTGAGCAGGCAAAACAGTTTTCTTCAGTGACTCCAATCAGCTCACTTGCAATAACCAAGCTTGACGGCACTGCCAAGGGAGGTGTTGTGATAGGAATCAGTGACCAGCTGAAGGTGCCAGTCAAATACATCGGATTGGGTGAGTCGATGGACGCTCTTCAGTTATTTAACAAACGACAGTTCGTAGATTCACTTTTTAACAGGCAATGAGAAAAGGTCAGATTGATTTTATTACGATGGGCTGCTCAAAGAATCTTGTAGACAGCGAGATTCTCATGAGGCAGTTTGAAGCCAATGGCTATCATTGCACACACGATTCCGAGAAGATAGAGGGCGAGATAGTTGTAATCAATACCTGCGGGTTTATCGAGGATGCGAAGCAGGAAAGCATCGACACAATATTAGAACTCGTCAAAGCCAAGGAAGAAGGGAGAATACGGAAGCTGTTTGTCATGGGATGTCTTTCGCAGAGATATCAGAAGGAACTGGAAGAGGAAATACCTCAGGTAGATAAATATTATGGCAAGTTCAATTACAGACAGCTGCTGACAGACCTTGGTAAGAGCGAGGTCGCAACCTGTTCCGGACAGCGTCATCTCACCACTCCTTCACATTACGCATACCTTAAAATAAGTGAGGGTTGTGACCGGAGATGTGCTTATTGCGCCATTCCTTTAATCACGGGACGTCATGTAAGCAGACCGGAGGAAGACATCTTGCAGGAGGTCAGAACGCTTGTTGCCGAAGGAGTGAAGGAGTTTCAGATTATAGCTCAGGAACTCACATATTACGGTGTTGATATAGATGGGAAGCAGCACATTGCCGATCTCATACGCAAAATGTCAGACATAGAGGGCGTGGAATGGATAAGGTTGCATTACGCATACCCGAACAAGTTTCCAAAAGAGTTGCTCACAGTCATGAATGAAAGGAAAAACGTATGCAAATATCTTGACATCGCGCTTCAGCATATATCTGATAACATGCTTTCCCGAATGCATAGGAACGTGACAAAAAGCGAAACCATGGACCTCATTTCCGAGATAAGAAAGGGCGTTCCCGGCATTTATCTGCGTACGACACTTATGGTAGGATTCCCTGGTGAGACCGAAAACGATTTTCAGGAGCTTATGGATTTCGTCAGATGGGCGAGATTCGAGAGGATGGGAGCGTTTGCATATTCAGAGGAAGAGGGGACATACAGTGCCTTGCATTATAAGGACGACGTTCCTTCTGACGTAAAGCAACGGCGTCTTGACGCTCTTATGGCTTTGCAGCAGGACATAAGTGCGGAGATGGAAGCTGGGAAGATAGGCTGCTCTGTGCGTGTGATAGTCGACAGAAAAGAACAGGACTATTACATAGGACGTTCGGAATTCAGTTCACCGGAGGTCGATCCTGAGATTCTTATCAAATCAGACGAAAATTTGAAAATAGGTTCTTTCTATAATGTCAGAATAACAGACAGCAGTGAGTTCGATTTATATGGGGAGATAATTTAGCAACTTCTTACGCAATGAATAATAAGGAATATATATACGAATTGTCCCAGCGGTGCGGATATACACAGGAAAATACCCAGAAATATGTACGCAGCGTGATTGAGGTGATGGCTTCCAGATTTGATGAGGGAGAAAATGTGTCGGTTCCTAATTTCGGTACTTTTGAGCTGAAAAACCGTATGGAGCGTATAGTTGTGAACCCTTCTACCGGTCAGAGAATGATGGTTCCACCAAAGATAGTATTAAATTTTAAGCCTGTAGCGTCAATAAAAGAAAAACTAAGAAAATCAGAAAATGAATAAAATATCAGAACTGTCTTCTGTTCTTGTTGCGAAATACGGACTTTCTCAAAAGGAAGCCGACGCCTTTGTCGTGCAGATGTTTGACGTCATTAACTCCGGTCTGCAGAGTAGTGACAAGCAAGTCAAGGTGAAAGGACTCGGCACGTTTAAGATTCAGAGTGTCAATGCGCGTGAGAGTATTGATGTAAATACCGGTGAACGTATAGTTATAGAGGGACGTAACAAGATTTCGTTCACACCGGAAACTTCGCTTAAGAACAGAGTCAACCTTCCGTTTTCACAGTTTGAGACTGTGATAATCAACGATGGGGTTGATTTTTCTGATATTGAAAACAATGATGACAGTGATAACGCGGAGATGAATGACGGTGTTGACAATGATGAGGGCAGCATCGCGGATGAGAGTCCCGTCCCGACTGAAGAGAGCCGGACTAAGGATGAGGATGCGGAAACTCCTTCAGACAGAACGTCTGACACGGGTGACGTTGATAATGCGCTTGATGAAAGTCCGGTTGTTTCTGTCGGACAAGATGTTGAAGAACCGGAGCATCACGACGAAAGCGAAAAGACGCCGGATGAAACCGATTCTCACGAGGATGACATCCCTTCCGTTCCTGATGTTTCCCGGAATGAAGCGCAAGCAGCTGCGTACAATGTGCAGCCTCAGACAAGCGGAGAACACTGCCACGCTTCAGGCAGGAGCAATAAAATCATTATCTCATTGTTGGCATTCATAGTACTGTTGTGCGGATTGGGCATATACGGTATGTTTTATTATCAGAATAAGCTGTCGCATTGTGAGGACCGGATATTGGAACTGGAAATTGTGATAGATAATTTTCAGGAAAAAATAAAGAAGGAAAACGTGCCTTCAGCCGACAGCAATAAACATATTGTGACACACGACAGCATTGACCGTAAAGCAAACGAATCAGTTAAGGACAGTGTTGCGAGGAAGCAAAGCGCGCCGGACGATAGCAATGAAATCAATCCGGACAAATACAACAAAGACCCGAGGATAAGAACAGGAGCTTACAGGATAGTAGGCATTGCCAAGACCATTACCCTGAAAGAGGACAGGTCGTTGTCGTATATAAGTAAAAGATATCTCGGTCCGGGTATGGAATGCTATGTAGAGGCGGTCAATGAAGGCAAAACGTTTAAAAAGGGAGAGACGGTTAATATCCCGAAATTGAAATTAAAGAAAATCAGAAAGAATTGAGGTCTGTCTTTGATAAGCTGATTGCGGCACAGAGTTTCTTCTCTGTGACTTTACAAACTTCAACCGTCCGTTATACCGGCAGCCTTGGAATGACGGCAGACCAAAACTGATTGTTCTGATGCCCTATCGTAATCGGTCTATGACTCGGGGCTTGTGTATCATTGCGAACAGGTCATTATGCCCCATCCGTATACTGCCATGCCGTCATGCTCATATATTTCCGGTCTTGCCGAAGCCTTGGCGGGACACATCTGGAAAAACATGGAGGCAAAATGGCGAGAGCAATGCGGATGGGATGTAAGCATCGGACAAACAGGTGCCAAAAACAGTTTATACAGTCTGATGACCGATTGATGACAAATGGGATATGCTCTCCGTACGTCTGATGCGGCACTGCATAATAACCTAAGTGGCTGTTCAAAATTAACCGATATTATAAAAATACCCATATGTTGTATATCTCTTTGTCATCATCCTGTGCGCTCTTCCGGGTTTCATTACAACGTCTCATCGGTCGTGTAGCCCGTCACACTTCCTCTTCGGACTTTTAAATGCAGCCCTGAACAGCACACAATATGATGGCAGTTAATTTAGAACATCTACTTATTCACAAATGACGGGCAGTAAAAAATCTTGACATTTTTATTTTGTAAAATAGAAACGGTGTAAAGCTATACACACGTTCCTACGTACGTTTCCTCCTTTCCGCAAACGGTCATAGCCCGTTTTATCCCTTGTAGCTACCTTAATTGTTACCCCGTTTTTGCTTTTTTCAGGCGTTGTTTCAGACATTCCGTACTCTTGCTAAGTCCGTCCTATATTCCGGTTATGCCCGTTTTGTAATCCCGAACGGGCTTTATCGCATCGTCATATGGGCTTTCCTGCAAGCCGGAAGAGCCTTTTCCGTAAGACAGACAAACGCATATGCTGATGCCGTTTGTGCTTTGTGTTGATATTCAACAGCTTATGCCAAGCTGCCAAAACTGGCGTGTACGCTTGCGGTTTGTTTGCTGTAAGCTTTTACGGGAATCTCAGCGACTTGACGTTGTCTTTATTTTCACCATTACTCAACTTATCGTACGAATATCGGTTTCTGTTCATGCATATTGTTCCAGCCTTAATGCAATGTCTGATGTCTTGCTTTTTCATAGAGTGTTTCATTGACTGTATGGGTTGAAAACCTCAATAATGGCAGCGGAAGAAATACTGTGACCGTCTGTAACGCTGTTGTAAAACAATTGTCGTAAGGCTTTAATTTATTTGTTTTTCTTTAGTAATTATTCAGGAATATCTTTGCATCCGTAAATCAATTTATTAAAAATTATATGGAAAAGGTTAAAAGATTGTTGTTTATCGCGGCTTTGTTCGGCGCCGGTTGTATAGGTGTCACGGCTGCAAACGATGTCAGTGAACTTGCTGTGGTGGGAAGTGTGACCGGACGTATAACAGATGCGGAACACCGTGTACTGCCCGGAGCCACCATCATGATTGAGGAACTGCATACCGGAGTCACAAGCGACATGAACGGTTTTTACAAATTGCCCAACCTTAAACCGGGAACATATGAAGTGAAAATATCATATGTGGGATTCCAGCCCATAGTCGCAAAGATTGTGATAGAAGGCAACAAGTCAAAGGAAAGCAACTTTGTCCTTACCGAAGGCATCGCCTTGCAGGAGGTGGTTGTCGACGGTGCGTTTTCCGGTCAGCGTCGTGCTATGCAGATGCAGAAGAACAGTATGGGTATAACAAATATTGTATCGGCTGATCAGGTGGGTAAGTTCCCCGATTCGAACATAGGCGACGCGCTTAAGCGCATAAACGGAATAAACGTGCAGTATGACCAGGGAGAGGCGCGTTTCGGTCAGGTGCGTGGAACGAGCGCGGACCTCACGTCTGTCCCCGTCAACGGAAACAGACTTCCTTCGGCTGAGGGCGACACACGTAACGTGCAGCTCGACCTCATTCCTTCAGATATGGTTCAGACCATAGAGGTGAACAAGGTGGTGACAGCGGATATGGACGGAGATGCCATCGGAGGCGCTATAAATCTTGTGACAAAGAACACTCCGTCGCGCCGTGTACTTAATTTCACTGTCGGAACAGGCCACACATGGATCAGCGACAAGCAGCAGTGGAACTTCGGAGCCACATGGGGCGACCGTTTCTTCAACGACAGACTTGGGGTGATGGCGTCTGCCTCGTATCAGTATGCGCCCGGAGGCTCTGACAATACGGAGTTTGAGTATGAGATGGGAGATGATGGCGTGGAGCTCAAGGAGGCTCAGGCACGTCAGTATTACGTCACACGTGAGCGTCAGAGCTATTCGCTTGCTCTCGACTATAAGTTCAATCCGTTGAACAAAATATCATTCAAAGGTATATACAACCGCCGTAACGACTGGGAGAACCGTTACCGCATAAGTTACAAGAAACTCAACTCTTCCGCCTCAAAGCAGTCTGTCGTGCTTGAGACAAAGGCAGGAGCCTACGATACGAAGAACGCGCGTCTGGAGCGTCAGCAGACTATGGACTTCACGCTTGACGGTGAGCATTACATCGGCAATCTCAAAATAGACTGGGCGGGAAGCTACTCTCGTGCCACAGAAGAGCGTCCCAATGAGCGTTATGCCTCATTCGAGTATGAGGGAATCGACTTCGGTTCGGGCTTCAAGGATGTGTTCGGACGCCATCCCTACTGTACTGTTCCTCTGCCAGATCTGGATGACGACGGCTGGAGCATAGACGAACTGACCAATCAGGATGAGGATATTGTGGAGAATGAATATAAGGCACGCCTCAATTTCGAGCTGCCTCTTGTAAGCGGACTCTATGGAAACAAACTGAAGTTCGGAGCAAAATATACAAGCAAGGACAAAAAACGTGACGTCAGCTTTTATGAATATGACGAGGAACTGCTCGGAAACTGGCGCACACAGACTTATCCGCAGATACGCAGCGGGTTCATGCCGGGAGAGTTCTATCCGCTACATACTCCTTTCATCAGAAAAGAATTCCTCGGCGGCATAGCTTTTGACAAGTCTTATGGTGAGGAGGTTCTTGAGGAAGAAGCTGGCAACTACAAAGTGAAAGAGTCAATACTCGCCGGCTATATACGCTTCGACCAGAAACTCGGCAAGAATTTCGACGCTACCGTAGGACTTCGTGTGGAGCGCACGTCCCTGCGCACAAACGGTCTGAACTATGAGGCTGGCGAGAACGAAGTGCTCGGCTCTGACGGTCAGCCGGTTCTTGACGAGGACGGCGAGGTGGAAATGGAAGAGTTTGAGAAACTCACGCCTACAGGTGAATACAAGCATGATTATACTGACTTGTTGCCGAGCCTGCTCCTGAAATATAAATTGGGAGACAATGGAAACATCCGCGCTTCTTTCACGAAGACGCTTTCACGCCCGAAATATTCGGCTCTCATAGCCAACAAGAGTTTCAATCTGGTTGATCAGGAGGCTACCATAGGCGACCCTGACACCAAGCCGACAACATCTCTCAATTATGATCTTTCTGCCGACTACTACTTCAAGAGCGTAGGTCTTGTCAGTCTCGGACTGTTCTATAAGGACGTGCGCAACGTGAATGTGGAGACACTCGGATATTACACCGGTGCGGAACTCGGTCTCGCGGGCAATAACGAGACATTCGAGGTGACTCAGAACATGAATGCGTATGACGCGAGAATATTCGGCGTTGAGGCTGCATGGCAGCGCGATTTCGGATTTATCGCACCTTCGCTGAAATGTCTCGGTCTCTATGCCAACTACACATACACCCACAGCTCCACAAGGAACTATAACGAACGGCTTGGCATAAAGGATGGCGACGATGTGAAGATGGCGGGCTCTCCGGAGCATACAGCCAACGCTTCCCTATACTACGAGAAGTCTGGAGTGAACGTGCGTCTGTCATACAACTTCGCATCAAGTTTCATAGATCAGATGAATACCGGTGACCGTGCGCTCGACCGCTATTACGACAGTGTGAGCTATATGGACCTCAATGCAAGCTACACATGGGGCAACAAAACCAAGTTCACGGTTTATGCAGAGGCAAACAATCTGCTTAACCAGCCGCTGCGTTACTATCAGGGAGAGAAAAACCGCACAATGCAGGTTGAATATTATGGCGTGAAGGTGAACGCCGGCATAAAGATAAATCTCTAATCCTGAGTGCTTCGGGTTTCCGTCGTCTGTGCGCAATGCGTGAAACGGCGGAAACTCTGCATGTATATAAGAATATCGTATAAAACAGAAGAGAATATGAAAAATAATATGACAGAGTACAAAAAGAGAATGCAGGCTGTGCTTGCAACCGTGTTAGTATCATTCTTATCGTGTGTAGCAATATCCGCGCAGACTCCCGCCGAGTGGGAAAAACTGGAAGGAGATGTCGTGCTGTATATGGCGAACGACCTTGGAAGGAACGGATATTATGACCAGAAACCCATAGCCGAGCTTATGGGTGTCATGGCAGAGACACTCGGACCTGAGTGCGTGATCGCGGCAGGCGATGTACATCATTTTGAGGGTGTGGCTTCCGTAGACGACCCTTTATGGATGACAAACTACGAGCAGATATATTCCCATCCTGAGCTTATGCTTGCATGGTATCCTATATTGGGAAATCATGAGTATCGCGGCAATACGCAGGCTGTGCTGGATTATGGAAAGGTGAGCCGCAGATGGGAGATGGGAGGACGCTATTACACCCGCACTTTCAATGAGGACGGAACGACTCTCCGCATCGTATTTGTCGACACTACGCCGCTGATTTCGAAATACCGCGAGGAAAGCGACAAATATCCGGACGCATGCAGGCAGGACAATGACAGACAGTTGGAATGGCTTGACGCCACACTCAGTCAGGCGAAAGAAGACTGGGTGATAGTGGTAGGCCATCATCCTATATATGCGGAGACGTCGAAAGATGATGTTGAACGGGCTGATTTGCAACGTACTCTTCTTCCTATTTTGAAGAAATACAATAATGTGTCGTTGTATGCATGCGGTCACATACATAATTTCCAGCACATCAGGGTGAAAGGTGACGACATTGATTACATCGTTAATTCATCCGGTTCACTTTCCCGTAGCGTGAAACCGGTTGAAGGTACTGTGTTCTGTTCGTCCGAACCGGGTTTCTCGGTAATATCCGCTACAAAGAAATCATTGAATATGTATATGATAGACAAGACCGGAAAAGTGCTGCACACAGTCACAAAGACAAAATAGGCACACGTATATTGTAGCCGATAATGTATGCGCCTCCGCAGGGAAACAGACTGCCTGCGGAGGCGTTCTTGTTCTTGTAGCGCAGGCGTTAGCGTTTAGTCTGTGCATATGCGGCTGCAATAAGTATGTCTGTTACAGGTTAAGGACTTTTATAGGATTATAAATATAAAAAAATAACCCGTTGTGTTGGCTATTCTCACATATAATCACTATCTTTGTAGATATATAAAAGAACGCTAAAAACATAACTTATTTAATTATGGAAAATAATACAGAACTGGTTGCTTTGTGCACGGACAAGGCAAAACAATGGCTGTCGCCTTCTTTTGACGAAGGCACTCGCAAGTCTGTTCAGGCTATGCTTGACAACAGTGACAAGACAGAGTTGATAGAGTGTTTCTACAAAGATCTGGAATTCGGTACCGGCGGACTCCGCGGTATAATGGGAGCGGGCAGTAACAGAATGAACATTTACACAGTGGGAATGGCTACACAGGGCTTTGCAAATTATCTGAAAAAGAATTTTGCCGGACGCAGTTCTGTTTCTGTAGTCGTGTGCCATGACTGCCGTAACAACAGCCGCCTGTTTGCCGAGACAGTCGCCGACATATTCTCCGCAAACGGCATCAAGGTATATCTTTTCGACGACATGCGTCCTACACCGGAGTGTTCTTTCGCGATACGCCATCTCGGATGTCAGGCTGGTGTGAACATAACAGCTTCGCATAATCCGCGTGAGTATAACGGATATAAGGCATATTGGGAGGACGGAGCACAAGTGTTGTCTCCGCATGATGTCGGTATAATAGATGAGGTGAACAAGGTTAAGGTTGACGATGTGAAGTTTACTGGAGACAAGTCGCTCATCCAGATTATCGGTGAAGAGGTGGACAATGCTTACCTCGAGCAGGTTCAGACTGTCTCTATCGACCCGGAGGTAATCAAACGTCAGAAGGACTTGAAGATTGTTTATACTCCGTTGCACGGCACAGGTATGATGCTTATTCCTCAAAGTCTGAAAAAGTGGGGATTTGAGAATGTTCACTGTGTCAAGGAACAGATGGTTAGAAGCGGCGACTTTCCTACAGTAAAGAGCCCGAACCCTGAAAACGGAGAAGCTCTTACGCTCGCTCTGAGAGACGCAAAGGAAATGGATGCGGACATAGTAATGGCAAGCGACCCTGACGCTGACCGTGTAGGCATGGCATGCAAGAATGACAAGGGTGAGTGGATTCTCATAAACGGAAACCAGACATGTCTCATTTTCCTTTATTATATAATAACAAACCGCATTAAGACAGGCAAGATGAAGCCGACCGACTTCATTGTCAAGACTATCGTGACAACCGAGACCATAAAGCAGATTGCCGATAAGCAGCATATCGAGATGAGAGACTGCTATACTGGTTTCAAGTGGATAGCACGTGAGATAGCACTGTCTGAGGGCAAGCAGCAGTATATTGGTGGCGGAGAGGAAAGCTACGGTTTCCTTGCCGAAGACTTCGTACGCGACAAGGATGCTGTGTCTGCCTGCTCCCTGTTGGCTGAGATATGTGCGTATGCAAAGGATCAGGGAAAGACGCTCTATGACCTGTTGATGGATATTTACATTGAATACGGTTTCTCAAAAGAGACCACTATAAATGTCGTTCGTCCCGGAAAGAGCGGAGCGGACGAGATTCAGGCTATGATGAGCAACTTCAGAAAGAATCCTCCTACAGAACTTGGCGGCAGCAAGGTGGTATTGGTGAAAGACTATCTTACCCTTGAGCAGAAAGACGCTGAGGGCAATGTTGAAAAGATAGACATGCCTGCAACAAGCAACGTATTGCAGTGGTTCTGTGAGGACAATACAAAAGTGAGTGTACGCCCGTCAGGAACTGAACCTAAGATAAAGTTCTACCTTGAGATAAAAGGCAACATGAAGTGTGCCGGATGCTATGAGCGTTGCGACAAGGAAAGTGCGGAAAAGGTTGAGGCTATAAAGAAGACCTTGGGACTTGACTGACGGTCTTGTCTGTCTATGACTATAATCTCCATCCGGGTGAATGTCGTCAAGATACATCCGGATGGAGATTTTTTCATTGTGACTTTAATATTTTGTCCGGACTCTGATTGTTTTCCGCTTATGCAGGGGATGTGTCTGGGTGCAAAGGAAAACCATGTGAAACAGGATGGCAGCAGATGTACGTAAGGATGGTGGGTATGTGACAGGCACACGCCCATATATGTATATCGGTCTGATCCAGAATCAGTGATTACAGGGCATTTACTGGCATAAAAATCCATTGATTGCAAAAAAAATAGTAACTTTGCACACGTATTAAACTAAAAAACAGAAAAGTATGAAAGCATTTGTATTTCCTGGTCAGGGCTCTCAGTTTGTAGGTATGGGAAAAGACCTGTATGAGAACAACGAAAAGGCAAAAGAATTGTTTGAGAAAGCAAACGAGATTCTCGGATTCAGAATAACTGATATTATGTTTTCTGGTACGGATGCCGAGCTGACACAGACAAAGGTGACTCAGCCTGCAGTGTTCCTTCACAGCGTTATAAGTGCATTGTGCTTGGGTGACGAGTTCGCTCCGTCAATGGTTGCAGGTCATTCACTTGGCGAATTCTCTGCTCTTGTGGCAGCAGGCGCGCTGAGCTTTGAGGATGGATTGAAGCTTGTCTACGCGCGTGCGACGGCAATGCAGAAGGCATGTGAGGCTGCTCCCGGAACCATGGCTGCCGTTATAGGCTTGCCTGACGAAAAGATAGAGGAGGTTTGCAAGGAATGCAGCACTCCCGGGAACATTGTCGTACCAGCCAACTACAATTGTCCGGGACAGCTGGTTATAAGCGGTAACGTAGATGCCATAAACCAGGCTTGTGAGAAGCTGAAGGCTGCCGGTGCAAAGCGCGCATTGCCTTTAAAGGTCGGAGGCGCATTCCACTCTCCGCTTATGCAGCCTGCCAAAGAGGAATTGCAGAAAGCCATAGAGGCTACTGAATTCTCTGCGCCAAAATGTCCTGTATACCAGAACGTGGACGGGAAACCGCATACCGATGCCTCAGAAATAAAGGCTAACCTTATAGCACAGCTTACAAGCAGTGTAAGATGGACTTCTTCTGTACAGAATATGATAGCTGACGGGGCTGATGATTTCACGGAGTGCGGTCCAGGCAAGGCTCTTCAGGGTATGATTGGGCGTATAGACAAAAACGTCGCAGCACACGGATTAATCTGAGATGAATAAGAAGATAATAATATATCAGATTTTCACACGACTTTTCGGCAACCGTAACACTACGTGCAAACGTAATGGTACGGTTGCCGAAAATGGTTGTGGGAAGATGAGTTTTTTCAGTGAGAAAGTTCTGAGGCAGATAAAGGCAAAGGGCGTAACGCACATATGGTATACGGGAGTAATACGTCATGCCTCGGCGACCGACTATTCCTCATTCGGAATACCGGTACAGCATCCTGCCATAGTTAAGGGTAAGGCTGGCTCGCCTTATGCCATTACAGACTATTACGATGTGGATCCTGATCTTGCGGATAAGGTTCCGGAAAGAATGAAAGAGTTTGAGGCTCTTGTCAAGCGTACTCACAGATATGGGTTGGGGGTTATAATGGATTTCGTGCCTAACCATGTGGCACGCCAGTATCGCTCCGTTTCAAAGCCTGATAACGTCAGGGATTTGGGTGAGGACGACGACAAGGCAATGGGGTTCAGTGCGGACAATAATTTTTATTACTGCGTAGATACACCGTTAGAACCACAGTTCGATGTCTCTAATGGAGGCGACAGATATGTGGAATGTCCTGCGAAGGCTACTGGTAACGACCGTTTTGACAATCATCCCGGTATCAATGACTGGTATGAGACCGTAAAACTGAATTATGGAATAGATTATTGTGATGCTGGAGGACGCTCTTTTCATTTTGACCCGATACCCGATACGTGGCACAAAATGACGGATATACTTATGTATTGGGCGTCGAAAGGCATAGACGGATTCCGCTGCGACATGGCTGAAATGGTGCCTGCCGAATTCTGGAAATGGGCTATCAGTAAACTGAAGGAAGCATATCCTGGAATTATTTTCATTGCCGAGGTTTACAATCCGTCAGAATACCGCAATTACATATCCTCTGGTTTTGACTATCTTTACGACAAAGTGGGTATGTACGACACAGTGCGTGCCGTCATGCGGGGTGAGGCTCAGACAACTGCAATAAGCCATGCATGGCAATGCGTTGACGACATAAACGGGCATATGCTGTACTTCCTGGAGAATCATGACGAACAGCGCATTGCGAGTGATTTCTTTGCAGGGGATGCGAGAAAGGGCGTGCCGGCAGTGGCAGTCAATGCTCTCATGCGACGTAATCCGTTCATGCTTTATGCCGGTCAGGAATACGGAGAGCGCGGTATGGACAACGAAGGTTTCAGCGGTTGTGACGGACGTACCACGATATTTGATTATTGGACGGTGAGGACGCTTTATAAGGGCTATCTGCATCCGGAGGAACTCACAGATGAAGAGCGCGGCTTGAATGATGTGTATACAAAGATATTGAATATTGCATCGCATGAGAAATCTGTAAGTATGGGTGAGTTCTTCGATCTTATGTATGTCAACCGGAACCTGACGCGACAATATGCGTTCATACGCAAGTATAAGAACGAGGTTCTGTTCATTGTTTCGAATTTCTCTGATGAGGATGTCAGCGTGTGTGTAAACGTACCGGAGCATGCTTTCGGGTTTCTTGGCATCCCTGAGAAAATGTTTCATGCAACAGAGATGCTTACAGAAAGAGAACGCGTTCTTGATTTTTCAGCTAATCGCAATATTACGGACGCTATACGTGCGTATGGCGTAAACATATATAAATTTGTAATCTGATGGAAACTGATTCTGATTTTATACTGAATGAGCATAACAAGGATGAGTTCGCACCCGCGCATACAGCAGAGCACCTGTTGAACCAGACCATGATAAGAATGTTCGGATGCAAACGGTCTACAAATGCTCATGTGGAACGTAAGAAGAGCAAAATAACCTATATATTGGAGCGAAAGCCTTCAAGGAAAGATGAGAAGGAGATAGAAAGACGTATGAATGAGCTTATAGGAGAAGACTTGCCTGTGAGATACAAGTACGTCACACGGCAGGACATTCCGGACGATGTGGAGCTGACAAATCTTCCTGATAATACTTCCGAAACAATACGTCTGGTTTATATAGGCGATTATGACGTTTGTCCGTGTATAGGCAAACATGTGCGCTCAACCGCTCAGATAGGACGTTTTGAGCTTCTCGGCACAAATTGGGACGAACAGACACACGGTTTCAGAATACGATATAAGGTCGTTCAATAGTCTGCATGCCCAGAATCGGAGGAACGATGCCGGTGATGATATGATGCTAAGTTAGTTATAAGTCTTATCTTATATACGATGCCGGATGGGCTATGTTGTGGCATGATATTTGCTTGAATATAACAGCAAATTTAAAAACAGAACATTAAAAATAAATGATATGAAAAATGTACTTATCATTAGTGGTCACACCGACCTCTCGGCTTCAGTGGCAAACAAGACAATTCTTGACACCGTACACAAGGAATTGCCGGAGGCGGAGATTGTGAGGCTTGACAGTCTTTATCCTGATTACAAGATAAATGTGGAGGCTGAACAGCAGAGGCTGGTTAAGGCTGATATAATCGTACTTGAATTTCCAGTATTCTGGTACTCGGCTCCGTCAATCCTGGAACGTTGGATGGAGGAGACCTTCAAACACGGATTCTCACATGGCAGTAACGGAGATAAATTGAAAGGTAAAAAACTTGTTCTTTCGTTTACGACAGGCGCACCGGCATCAATGTACAGCCATGATGGGGCGATGGGGTATACAATAGATGATTTCCTTCCATGCTTCAAGGCGACATGCAATCTTTGTCAGATGGAGTTTGCCGGATATGTTTATACAGGAGGCGTCAGCTATGCCAACCGAACAACTCCGGAACTTATAGAACAGCAAAACAAAGTGTCGGTGGAGCATGCCAAGCGTCTTGTAGAACTGATTAAGTCTCTTTGACTATTGTAACAGGAATGTTACAGACTCGCACAGAATCATATAAAGTGCCGTTCATCAACACGTGGACAGCACTTATCTTTATCTGCCAACTTTTATTATAATCGGAATGGTTTTATATTCATGAAGCATTGTATGCTGTTTGTGTCCCATGAGGCGCATCTGTCCACATTAATGTGAGAGGAAACTCGTAAATATTGCATTATTACTGAAGTTGTTGATTTGTCTGGGGAAAGATGAGTTAAGCCAAAAGTAATCTTGCCTTGAAATCCTGATAACAACCTCCGCTCTTCTTATATAAATCATACAGCATATGCAATAATAACACGGCTGTATGTAAACCTTTATACAAACGCTCGTTTTCCTTGTCAAAACGAGAACAAAATTTCTGTATGTCTATTTTTTTATTTTCCTTTGCAGGCAAACAAATATTTAAGAGAGTGGAGGATAATCTCAGAAATACAGTTCTCACGATAACCGGTTCTGACAGTACAAGCGGAGCCGGTGTGCAGGCAGATATACAGACTATATCGGCTTTGGGAGGGTATGCCGTTTCCGTAATTACTTCCATAACAGTGCAGAATACAATCGGCATACAGGATTTCTATAACATTCCTCCTGAAGTGATTTCCGGACAGATAGAGGCAATTGTCAATGATGTGCAGCCGCAGGCGGTAAAGATTGGAATGATACGCAGTGCAGCCGCAGTGCAGAGTATAACGTGGTCGTTGAGAAAATACAGACCACGGTATGTTATCTATGATCCGGTCATTATCTCAAGTTGCGGTGATGTACTGATGTCAGACGATACAGTTGATTGTATTAAAGAGAACCTGTTGCCATTATGCACACTTGTTACGATAAAGAAGAAAAGTGCCGAATATATAACAGGAAGGAAGCTTTCCTCGGCTTCGGATATGTTTGACGCGGCATGTGAAATATTGAATTATGGTTGCCAGGCAGTGTTGCTTCAGCAGGGAACGTCAATGGCGGAGTACTCCATGGATATTCTTGTCAGACGAGGGGAGCATTCTTGCAAATATGTGTCAACTCCGGATATGTACAATTCGTATGAGCGCCATGGAATGAGCAGTAATCTTTCGTCTGCAATTGCAACTTTCTATTGCAAAGGTAATGATTTGTATGACGCCGTGACAAAGGCTTATAATTATGTGAATCAGTCTTTTCTGTCGCATACGGATTTGATAGGGCGGGCGAGCGAGCTTTATAATGAGTTTGTGAATGAAGTGGCGGAACATTTCAAGTCAAACAGGGATGTGCGCTTTTATGCGGACAGTCTGAACGTGAGCAGCCGTTATCTGGCTCAGGTCACTAAGCGCATAGCAGGCAAAGCACCGAAGACCATCATAGATGATTATCTGTGTCATGAAGCGGAACTGTTGTTGTCGTCATCAGACAAAACTGTGCAGGAGATAGCATATGGGTTCAGTTTCAGCTCGCAGGCTCATTTTTCAAAATTCTTCAGAAAGATGACCGGAACTGCCCCAAGTGAATATAGAAGAACCAAACAGAATAAAACAAGTTATGAATAACGAAAGACAAAGTTTGAACAGAAATCTCGCTCAAATGTTGAAGGGTGGGGTGATAATGGATGTTACAACACCGGAACAGGCGAGAATCGCAGAGGAAGCGGGTGCCTGTGCGGTAATGGCACTTGAGCGTATTCCCGCAGACATACGCGCTGCAGGCGGAGTTTCACGTATGAGTGACCCTAAACTCATCAAGCAAATACAGAATGCCGTATCCATTCCTGTTATGGCAAAGTGTCGTATAGGACATTTTGCAGAGGCACAGATACTGCAGGCTCTGGAGATTGACTATATAGATGAAAGCGAGGTTCTGTCGCCCGCGGATGATTTATATCATATAGATAAAAACAAGTTTGATGTTCCGTTTGTGTGTGGAGCGAAAAATTTAGGCGAGGCTTTGCGTCGTATTTCTGAGGGAGCAACGATGATAAGGACAAAGGGAGAACCCGGAACGGGTGATGTTGTGCAGGCTGTAAGACATATGAGACTTATTCAGAAGGAAATACGCACACTTGTATCTATGCGTGATGACGAATTGTTTGAGTCTGCCAAACAGCTTCAGGTGGCTTACGAACTTGTGCGTTATGTCCATGATAATGGTAAGTTACCTGTAGTTAATTTTGCTGCAGGAGGAATCGCTACACCTGCGGACGCATCGCTGATGATGCAGTTGGGAGCGGAAGGAGTGTTTGTCGGCTCTGGTATATTCAAAAGCGGAAATCCCACAAAGCGCGCTTCTGCAATAGTAAAGGCAGTTACCAATTTTGATAATCCGGAAATACTCGCAGAGCTTTCCGAAGATTTGGGTGAGGCGATGGTCGGTATAAACGAGGATGAAATAAACTTACTGATGGCGGAGCGCGGAAAATAACTAATATGAGAATAGCGATATTGGCACTACAGGGAGCATTCATAGAGCACGAGCGAATGATGCGTGGACTTGGATGTGATGTGTTTGAAATAAGAAAATTGTCTGATTGGAATCAGCCAAAAGACGGACTTATCATTCCCGGAGGAGAAAGTACTGTCCAGTCAAAATTGCTTAATGAACTTGGATTGTCTGTTCCTATAAGGAACGCCATAATCTCAGGTTTGCCTGTTATGGGAACATGTGCCGGACTCATATTGCTTGCAGAACAAGTGGAAAACGGCAATTCATCAATGGGACTTTCCACCATGTCGATAGAAGTCTGCCGCAACGCATATGGCAGACAACTTGGAAGTTTCTACGTAAAAAGTAGTATGAAAGATGTGGGAGAGGATTTGCCAATGGTATTCATCCGTGCTCCGTACATAAAGAGAGTATATGGAAACGCGCGCGTCATGGCAGAGCGCGACGGTCGGATTGTCGCGGCAAGACAGGAGAACCAGCTTGTCACGTCTTTTCATCCTGAGTTAACTGAAGACGATCGTGTGCATCGTTACTTTCTTGATATGGTGAGAGAATATGGAGAATAAGAATATCATGATATAAATTGCGTCGTCTATAATAAAGCAAATGACCGTCTCTGTTAATTTTATTAAAGCAGAGGCGGTCGTTTGTTTTTTGTTTCCGAATGGTCATTCTTACTTAGTCTCTATCTCCTCCTTCATGTCTATGTACTGTTTTTTGTTATCATAGAACTCGTATTGGAGGAATGAAAGCTTTTGTGATGGTATCACATGCACACCAAGTCCGTATTTCAATTGCCATTTACGTTTCATGGAGAATACTCCTTGGTTTATGTATGCAGCAACGTAAGGATGTACATGCAGATAGAATGTTTTCACCCCAATCTTGTTTACAAGGCTGTCAATTTTGCTTTCAAGCTGGTCGGTGAATAAAATACTTGATTTTATTTTTCCCTTTCCAAAGCATGTGGGACAGGTCTCCTCTACGTTTACATCCATTGCAGGACGCACTCTCTGGCGTGTTATCTGCATCAGACCGAATTTGCTTAGAGGCAGAATGTTGTGTTTCGCCCTGTCCTTCTGCATGTTCTTACACATGCGTTCATACAGTAGTTGTCTGTCTTCTGCGAGGTTCATATCTATGAAGTCGACAACGATTATTCCACCCATATCCCTCAGTCTAAGCTGTCTTGCCAGTTCGTCCGCCGCACCGAGATTGACGTCTAAAGCGTTTGCCTCCTGACCATTGTCAGAATGTGAGCGGTTGCCGCTGTTCACATCCACAACATGCAAAGCTTCAGTATGCTCTATAATGAGATATGCTCCATGTTTATAGTTGACGGTCTTGCCAAAGCTTGACTTTATCTGTTTTGTGATATTGAAGTTGTCAAAAATAGGTACATTGCCTGTATACAGCTTTACTATTTTTGCTTTCTCGGGTGCTATGAGTGAAACATAATCCTTTACTTCGTGGAATACCGCCTCATCATTTACGTAAATATTCTCGTATGTAGGATTGAATAAATCACGTAGAAGAGCAACGGCTCTGCCTGTTTCTTCAAATACAAGTTGGGGACGTTTCTGCGTCTTCTGTATTTTAATGATGGCGTCTTCCCATCTTTTAGTCAGGATTTTCAGTTCCGCATCCAGTTCTGCTACACGCTTTCCTTCAGCAACTGTCCGTACAATCACGCCACAGTTTTTGGGTTTTATGCTGTTGATGAGTTGTTTGAGACGCGCTCGTTCTTCTCCGCTTTTTATTTTTGCTGAGACAGACACTTTGTCGCCAAATGGTATAAGTACAAGAAATCTTCCGGCAAAACTTATTTCTCCAGTCAGGCGCGGTCCTTTGGTTGAAATAGGTTCTTTTACGATTTGAACTAAAACTTCCTGCCCCTTGCGGAGAGTGTTTTGTATGCTTCCGTCCTTTTTCAGGTCCGGAAGTCTTGTTGCCTTACTGAATGGATATAATTTCTTTCTGTCGCTTTGTACCTGTTTGAGATATTTTTCGTATGAGTTAAACTGACTGCCTATATCAAGATAATGGAGAAATGCATCGCGTTCAAAACCAACATCTACAAAGCTGGCATTCAGTCCAGGCATCAGTTTCTTCACTTCCGCGATGTAGATGTTGCCGACAGCGTAAGAGACGGAACGTGGTTCGTTCTGATATTCTACGAGTCGTTTATCCTCGAGTAAAGCTATGGATATTTCTTTCTGCTGGACGTCAATTACAAGTTCGCTTGTCATTTCTTCTTTATACTTAACTTATAAATTGTATTTCGCAAAACAACAAAAATGTAGTATAATACAAAAGGGCGTGTCAAAAATCCTGAGCGGATGCATTGACGCGCCCTCATCTTGAACAAACTAATAAGAGCAATTGTTCTGAAATGTTTTTATTTGCTCTTATGTCTGTTCTTTCTTAATCTTTTTTTACGCTTATGCGTGGCCATCTTGTGTCCCTTTTTCTTCTTTCCGTTTGGCATAGCTTTAATTTTTATTTATTATTTATTGTAATGATGTTACATCAAATGGACTTTATGCGTTTCAACCCTTCATTTTGTCAACAAAGCATTTTGCTGGTTTGAAACTTGGCAGGTCGTGTGCTTCAATAATCATTGTTGTCTTTTTCAATATGTTTCTTGCCGTCTTGGCTGCTCTATGTTTGATAACAAAACTACCGAAGCCGCGCAGATAAACATTTTCCTTTTTTTCGAGAAGACTGTTTTTTATGGTCTCCATCAAACTTTCAACTACTACAGCTACATCCTTTTTAGGAATACCGGTGCTGGTGGCAATCTTATTGATTATATCTGCTTTTGTCATTTGTGTTTATTTATGTGAATTTTTTTGTTTCTTTCTTTCGAAATGCAAAGATACGAGTTTTTTTGCGTTGAACAAATATATTGGTGTTTTTTTTTGGATTAAATCGCATTGTCACAATAATCAACATCTTGTTTTTCAGACATTTATATGTACGTTGCGGACATTGTTCATAATGCGTGATTATTTTCTTGTTAAAAGACAGTCTTTTACTTTCTTTTTCTTAACTTTGCATGTCATTATGTATGATATAAAATAAATCAGATGTTATGAAACAGACAAAAATCGTCGCCTCTATAAGTGACAGGCGTTGCTCTCAGGATTTTATACGTAAGTTGTTTTTTGCCGGAATGAATGTGGTAAGAATGAATACAGCCCATGCCACACCGGACGGAATAAGGGAAATTGTGCGGAATGTGCGTGCTGTATCGTCTCATATAGCTTTGATGATAGATACAAAAGGTCCGGAAGTCCGTACTACAGACGTAAAGGATCCTATACATTATAAAACTGGGGACGTCGTGAAGATTTTCGGACGTCCGGCTATGGACACCACGCACGACATTATAAATGTAAGTTATCAGGATTTCACAAGAGATATAAAAGTCGGTGACGACATATTGTTTGACGACGGTGAAATCGACATGAAGGTCATTGAAAACACGGGACCTATGCTTGTGGCTCAAGTGCTGAATGACGGAGTGCTCGGTGCGCACAAGAGTGTGAACGTGCCGGGAGAACACATAAATCTTCCAGCAATAACAGAGCGCGACTATAACAACATATTGCTTGCTATAGAACTTGATATTGACTTTATCGCTCATTCCTTTGTAAGATCTGCCGATGACGTCCTTGCCATACAGAAAATTCTGGATGAGCACGGAAGTGATATAAAGATAATTTCGAAGATAGAGAACCAGGAGGGTGTTGACAATATTGATGATATTATAGATGTCTCTTATGGTGTCATGATAGCACGTGGCGATCTTGGAATCGAGGTTCCCCTTGAGAGGATTCCCGGAATACAGCGACAGATAATAAATAAATGTGTGGTTAAGAAAAAGCCGGTGATTGTTGCGACTCAGATGCTTCATACGATGATTAACAATCCCCGGCCTACACGTGCCGAGGTGACGGACATCGCAAATGCCATATATTCGAATACCGACGCGCTGATGCTTAGCGGAGAAACGGCAAACGGCAAATATCCGTTGGAAGCTGTGAAGACGATGGCGGCAATAGCCGAGCAGGCTGAGCGTGACAGAGCAAACATAGAGGCATTCGAGGTGCCGATGAACGATAAGTGCACTCAACGGGAATTTCTCGCGCACTCAGCCATCGACGCAACCCGTAAACTCGGTGTGGCTGGAATTATTACTGACAGTGAGTCCGGCGAGACAGCACGTCATCTTGCCGCATTCCGTGGCCCGACACCAATCTTGGCAATATGTTATAAGGAAAAAACACAGAGATGGCTTAATCTTAGCTTCGGAGTCACGCCTATATATCAGAAGAAACATAATTCTCCGGAATATATGTTCATCGCCGCACTCAGAATGTTACGCCAGAAAGGATATATCAATTTGGATGACAAAATAGCATATTTGAGTGGAAGTTTTGGTGAGAATGGCGGTACAACATTCCTTGAGATAAATAAAGTGGAACAAGTGTTCGACAAGTCTTACGAATTCCATTTGCCACAGCATGTGGATATAGAATAGCAAGCAAAGAGGGTGTGTCCAAATGAGCGATACACCCTCTTTAATTATAAACCGTCATATGCCAAATGATTTACATATATTTCTGTATGACATGTAGTTTACAAGTGCCTTACTAAAAGTGGAAAACCTGTCTTTATACTCATTATAAAACTCTTTTCGTTTCGTAATCTTCTGATACATCACAATAAATTTTGATAGGACTTTCATGTTCCACATAGAACCACGAAAATCAGATTCGCTTAAATTCGAATATGGCATCAGGTTTCGTCCCTCTGTCGCATTTCTGCCCTCATCTTGTTACAATCCATTTCTTTATATAATACGTAACAGCTCAGATAATGGCATGAAATAGTCTGCCGGAGGGCGGTACTAAATACGGATAAAGTACAATTATGCTTCCGTTTAAAGCGTTTTTGGTATATTGTCATGCTATACATATGTGGGTTCGCAATGAGATTTAGGTTATGCAACTATATGATCCTACATATGTTTTATGCCGTAATAGCACTAAGTTCACCTGTAACCAAATATACATAAACGGTTATTGACAAAGATAATGTTATATTCCTCCTGACAGGATGTAACGCGCCAGACTTATATCGTTCCGTTAAGTACACACGGTGTTTTGTCCATACGTGTTATCACGTGGCGGTGATAAGAATCGGAAAACATGTGTTCTGATGACCACAATGCCAAAGCATAAGTCAGAATATAAAATGCGGTGACATAATATCCGGTAAGACTTGATGCGGTTATGCAATGAAAATCCTCTGGCATTACGGCTTACCGTGAAGTAAAAAATATTGACAAAAAATTTCAGCAAAGTAGAATTTATCATTTTATTTAAAAGCTGCCTTTCGTTGCATCCGACTGTACCGTTTTATGGATAAAATGATTCTATTGGCGGATTAAAGGCTTTTCACCCGATATTCTTATCTCCTCCTTGTTTTGTAATAGTACGTACTCTCTATCATGTTTTTTGTCTGAAAATCCTGTGTTTTGCTCTTTTTCAGAAACATCGTGTGCTGTTCTCTTTGCTCCGTACGCAAAATGCTGCTTCAGAAAAGGCTTTTTGATGTTCCCATATCGCCTTTATTGCACTCTCAAAAAGCCTTTTCCGTCACACGAAAAAGGCTTTTTTGTAATATACATATTTATTTTTGTAGTCATCAGACATGCAATATGCTGATGTACGATGTATTATGCTGGCGTGTCAGAAATTCGTTTATACGTATCCGGCTGATGTCTGTTCGCTTTTGCACGATTCTCAGCGACTTGACGTTATACGTAAGTTCTATTTTGTTCTACTAAAATTACGTGAGTTATAAGAATTATGTGTATCTTTAGATTACGTGAGTCCGATGAAATCACAATAAAGCCGGTGTTGTATCAAAATTTCATTTTACCATGTATACATGGGTTAATCACATCAGTATATCGTCTGATTTCAATAACTCGTCAAGTGTCAAACTCTTATGTGAACTCATGTATTTCTCAATCTTATTGACATATTTTGTGTCAAATACTTTTCTTCCGACAGCCGTATTAACCGCCCACATTATTTTTGATGTGTGAATCTCCCGGCTTTTTCTTGAATTGTCTTTAAGTAATTTATATGGATAAAGACTTAAAAGATAAAAACTCATGCAATCAGACACAATATATTCGCGAGACATGTATTTTCTCTGTTCTTGTGTATAAAATTTTCTGTAGAGAGGATAATCGGCTCCAAGATATTTGTCAAGAAATATGCCGATGGAACTGTCAACGACAATGATGCTTTGATTCAATGCTCCAATCTGAGAATAGACATAGGGCATTTTCATGTCAGGAATCAATTTTTTTAGTTTTCTGAACGACTTGGTAAGCTGTTTGTTGACATCATCCATGTCGGCGTATTGCAGTTCTACATCCGAAATGATTCTTTGCAGGATGGAGTCCTGATAATAATTCAAGAACTTGCTGTTTATCTCCGGATCGCTTATTTCTCCAAGTTGCAGAATGTCCTCTATCAGTATGCGTGTTTCTCTTGGATAGTCTGTATTCAATTGCTGTAGTGCGGCAAAATCTCCGGTAGTGAGATAACGCGTTTCTGTCAGATCATATCGCCTTACCTCAATACGCTCATTTGCATTTCTGTCATCATTCTGTTTCAATTTCAGTCCGCATGATACGAACAGAAACAGGATGGTGCATGATATAATATAGTATAGACTTTTCACCGATACAGATATGAAATTGCAATAAATATATACAAATATACTAAAATTTATTTTACATACCAAATAAATTTCTAAAACAAGTTAAATTTTTAACAGTTTGTTTTATTTTGGTATGCTTTTTCTGAATAAAATGGCAAAAGTTCTTAAATATTTGGCATCATACTATATTTATGTCTGCCTTTAAAATAAAATTGCCACAACAATGATTTACCGTACAGACCTGCTATTTTTTTTACCCTCCGGTTTTTCTGAATGTCAGTGCGCGCTTTCTTGAATTCCGGACGCCATTTGTTGAAGTCATGTCTGGCTTTGACAACAGCCTTGAACTCTGCATAGTTACGGTCGGCTATCAGCATCTTGAACGCGGCTACATAATCTAACACAAAGCGCATGAACATGACTTTACATAAGTCAGACCTGTCTGTATTCTTATACAGCATCGTCAGATTGTTCCTGAAATTAAGGTAGGTCTTCATCGGACTGCTCTTTGGCAGTGTACCACCGCCGACATGATATACATGGCTTGAAGTAACGCAATATATTTTACCTCCCATTATCTGCATACGCCAGCATAAATCTATCTCTTCATTGTGTGCAAAAAAGCGTGGGTCAAAACCTCCTGCGCTCCAGAAGTCTCTGCTGCGGACCAGCATGCATGCGCCTGTAGCCCAAAATATCTCGGCAATACTGTCGTATTGACCGTTGTCTTTCTCAACTTTGTCGAAAACACGGCCACGGCAGAACGGATAACCGTATTTATCTATGAATCCGCCGGCTGCTCCCGCATATTCGAACGAGTCACGATTGAACATGGACAATATTTTGGGCTGGCATGCGGAACATTCAGTATGAGAGTCCATGAATGAGACAAGAGGTTGCAGCCAGTTGGAGGTCACTTCCACATCACTGTTTATTAACATATAATATTCAGCCTCAATCTGGTTCAATGCCCTGTTGTAGCCTTCTGCGAAGCCGTAGTTTTTTTCGAGTATAATGGTCTGTACGTTTGGATATGTCGCCCTCAGATATTCGATCGAACCGTCCGACGAATTGTTGTCAGCAACAATGATTCCGGCATAATCCGGCGAACATGTAATGATGGAGGAAAGATATTTTTGCATCATTGCTTTCCCGTTCCAGTTCAATATTACAATAGCGACTTTCATAATATAATTGCTTTCAATGCCGTTTTTTTAATATTGAAGTTATCTAATCTGACATTTGTCAGTTGATTGTCATACATTTCATTGCTGTCTGAGGGGGAAAGCTCCACGCGAATATAGTTGCGTGTGAATCCATGCATGGCTTTTCCTTTTGCCGCTTTCTCGAACAATACTTCCGCATTTGTTCCAATATGCCTCTCATAAAACGCTTGTCTTTTAGTCTCACTAAGTTCCAACAGACGCCTGCATCGCTCTTTCTTTTCTTTTTCTGATACAGTGTAAGGAATTCTCAATGCCGATGTTCCCGGGCGCTCGCTGTATGGAAATACATGAAGTTGTGTGATATCAAGTTTTTCAAGAAACTCGTAGCACTCCTCAAAATGTTCATGGTGTTCGCCTCTGCAACCTACCATAACGTCCACTCCAATGAATGCATCCGGAATGAGTTGTCTTATAACCTTAATTTTGTGAGCGAACAGTTTTTTATCGTAGCGTCTGTGCATAAGGCGCAGCACTTCGTCTGAGCCGCTTTGCAGTGGGATATGGAAGTGTGGCATGAAAGCTCTGCTTTTTGAGCAGTATTCAATAAGCTTGTCATCTAAAAGGTCTGGTTCCATGCTACTGATTCTGAATCTTTTAATTCCCTCGATATTGTCGAGAGCTTTGACAAGATCGATGAAACTTTCATTTGTAGACTTTCCGAAATCGCCTATATTGACGCCGGTCAGAACAATCTCTTTGCCCCCAGCTTCAGCAACATTACGGGCTTGCATGACAAGTGAGGCGATATCAGGATTACGTGAGAATCCTCTTGCGTAAGGAATTGTGCAATATGTGCAGAAATAGTCGCATCCGTCCTGCACTTTAAGGAAATAGCGGGTGCGATTGCCTCTCGAACATGAGGGCGTAAATGTTTTTATATCCTTTGTGCTGACAGAAAAATAATTATGCAAGTTAGAGTCTTTAGACGGTGTGTTGACATTCAGACTTTGTTTCTTCGTCCATGCATCATTGAGAAAATCAATTAAAGAAGCTTTTTCATTCGCACCAAGTACTAAGTCCACTCCATCCATCTTACTGATTTTCTCCGGCTGCAGCTGTGCGTAGCATCCGGTTACAACGACGAGTGCACCGGGGTTGTTCCGCACCATGCGGTTTATCGCCTGTCTGCACTTATGGTCTGCCACATCCGTCACGGAACATGTGTTTATCAGACATATGTCAGCGGCTTCCCCTGTTTCTGCCTGTCTGACCCCCATGTCACTCAACATTTGTGCAAATGTTGATGTTTCAGAAAAATTCAATTTGCAACCAAGAGTATAATATGTCGCTATTTTATCTTGAAAAACAGAACTGTCAATCATTTGTATTAATCATTTGTATTAGTTCGACAAATCGTGTGTATCTGCAAACTATTGGAATTAGCGAGAAACGTTGTGGCTTTATAGTGTTATGATATATAAATAATCACAAACTTCAATCGCTATGTTTTTATCCGAGACAAAGTTAAGCAATTATTCTGTATTATTAGCTTGTTTGAGAAGAATTTAAGCTTGGTGATTGGAAAAACAAATAATGCATTATATACGAGGAATATGAATCTTGTATATTTTCAGTAAAGTGAAAATGCCATCAGTAAAGTGTTGTCTCTGTCATTTCATTTTTACGGATTGAGTTGTCTGCTTTATCGTAGTTCTTTTACGCAGACAATGCTCTTACGTGTTTTATATTGAATTATTGGAGTAATATAATCAGTGGGTGTAGAATATCGTCCTCTATTTTTTCTGTCTGATGTTAATTACATCGTTTGCTTATGAGCCAGTTTTCCCTGATATGAGCCCGAAGATATCATTTCTTTTATAAGACGGTTTGTGAACACGTAATTTTTAATATCCCATTTTGGCGCAATCAACAGTTCTTTGGGCGACTGGCTTACAAAGCGTTCTAAGATAATGTCTTTGTTTAGATGTTGGATATATTCGGATATTAACTGAATGTATTCGTCCACGCTGTACAGATGAAACGGTTTTTCCATGTATTCTCTTGCAAGTCTTGTACCTTTGATTATCTGCATCTGGTGTATTTTCAGAATGTCCAGTCCGCATTCTGATATTATAGGTGCCTGTCTGAGGCTTTCCTTTTGGTCTTCACCGGGCAATCCTATTATTATATGCCCTCCGGTGATAATGCCTCTTTCTTTTGTTTGTTTTATTGCCTTTTTGCACGTTTCAAACGTATGCCCTCTGTTTATGCGTCGCAATGTGTCATCATTCGCGCTTTCTATTCCGTATTCAACGATGATGAAGTGTTTTTTGTTCAGCCCCGCCAGATAGTCAAGTTTCTCTTCATCCACACAGTCGGGACGCGTTCCGATAACAAGTCCGACAACATCTTCTACGGCAAGTGCCTCCTCATATCTTTGTCTCAGTTCCTCAACGGTTCCGTATGTGTTTGTGAAAGATTGGAAATATGCCAGATATTTCATGTCAGGATATTTGCGTGAGAAAAAAGCCTTTCCCTCTTCAATCTGTTCTCTTATTGGCTTGTTCCTGTTGCAATATGATGGACTGAAAGTGCGGTTGTCACAGTATGTGCATCCGTGGACAGACAGTCGTCCGTCTCTGTTGGGACATGTGAATCCTGCGTCAACTGATATTTTCTGAACACGGAACGGAAACATCTTTCTTATCCAATTCCCGAAGTCGTTGTATGGAAGTGTTTTCATTAAATATCTTTTAATACAATGTATAATGCAAAAGTAAGAAAAAAAAACTATCTTTGCATTAGTTTATCTTTTGAAAATACTATAATGAAAAAATTATTGACAATCTGTGTTACATTGTTTATGGCTGTTACGAATATGGCGGCATTGGAGAAAATAACCATTGGTGATATAACTGGCGGTAAGTTTGCAGCCAAGACAATCAGCGGCATCGATCCTATTGACGGTACGGATATGTATGTAAGGATAAGTGACGATAAAAAGCAGATACTGAAGTGTTCTTTTCGCACAGGGAAGACCGAGGAAATCCTTTTTGACGTAAACAACACCATGGGAGAGAAAATAAAAGAATTCGACGGCTATATTATGTCTCCTGACGGAAAGCGTATGCTTATTCAGACTCAGACAGAACGTATATACCGCCGTTCTTTTAAGGCGGTATACTACATATACACAATCAGCAGTCATAAGTTGGAAAAACTTTCTGACGGCGGACCGCAGCAGATTCCGACATGGTCTCCAGACGGTATGCAGGTCGCTTTTGTACGCGACAATAATATACATCTTGTCAAACTTCTGTATGATAATGCTGAGAGCGAAGTTACAAAGGATGGAAAGAAAAATGAGATCATAAACGGAATCCCTGATTGGGTTAATGAGGAGGAATTCGGATTGTCACGCTCATTGGTTTTCAATGCAGACGGTTCTATGATATGTTGGATAAAGTATGATGAGACAAAAGTCAGAAATTATTCTCTTCAGTATTTTAAGGGCAGCAATCCTACATTTGGTGAATATGAGGATTATCCCGGTGATTACACTTACAAATATCCGAAGGCCGGACATGATAATTCCATCGTAAGCGTATGGAGCTATGAGATAAAGACCCACAAAACCCGCAAGTTGCAGGTTCCGGTTTCTGAAGACAGTTACATACCGCGTATAAAGATGACTTCAGACGCTCAGAAAATCATAGTATATACTCTCAACCGCCATCAGGATGAGTTGTGCCTTTATGCGGTGAATCCGAGAAGTACGGTATCGCAGCTTATCATAAAGGAAAATGTTCCGAAATATGTGAAAGAAGAGGCCATCGAGGGAACGATAATCGGTAAGAGCACGATTCTGCTTCCGAGTGATCGCGATGGTTATATGCATATATATATATATGGTATGAACGGACAGCTCGTTCGTAAGGTTGGTGATGGAAATCATGACATTACTGCCATTTATGGATACGATGAGTCTACCGGAGACGTGTATTATCAGTCTGCTGCATTAAATGCGCATGACCGTCAGGTATATGTGGCGCATAAAAATGGAAAAACAGAACGGCTTACGGAACAGGAAGGATGGAATAGTGCTATTTTCTCGGCAGATTTTAAATATTTCATAAATACGTGGAGTGACTATAACACTCCGTATGTATATACTGTGAGAAATAATTCCGGCAAGATACTATCTACTATTCTTGATAACCATGAGTTGAAACAGACCATACAGCAATACGGATTCACGAAAAAGGAGACGTTCTCTTTTACAACATCGGAAGGAGTGAGACTTGACGGATGGATGGTTAAGCCGGCTGATTTCGATGCCTCGCGTAAATATCCGGTCGTTATGTTCCAGTACAGTGGTCCAGGCAGTCAGCAGGTTGTCAATTCATGGAATGCCGGATCTATGGGGCAGGGTGGTGCGTTCGATTATTATCTTGCCTCAGAGGGATTTATTGTTGTCTGTGTAGATGGACGAGGTACCGGAGGCCGTGGTTCTGAGTTTGAGAAAAGTGTTTATTTGCGCCTTGGTGATTTAGAGTCCAAAGATCAGGTTGAAACTGCCTTATATCTGTCCACACTGCCTTATGTTGACAAAGATAATATAGGTATATGGGGATGGAGTTATGGAGGATTCAATACTCTGATGAGTATGAGTGAAGGTCGTCATGTGTTCAAGGCAGGAGTGGCTGTAGCGGCTCCTACAAACTGGAAGTATTACGATACGGTGTATACCGAGCGTTATATGCGTACACCAAAAGAGAACGCGGCAGGCTATGCGATAAACCCTATAGAACGTGCCGACAAGCTTAATGGAGCGCTGCTTCTGTGTCATGGTCTATCTGATGACAATGTTCATCCACAGAATGTATTTGAATACAGTGAGGCTCTTGTGCAGGCAGATAAGGACTTCAAGGAAAATTTCTATGTAAACCGTAATCATAGCATTTACGGTGGAAACACCCGCAATCACCTTATGCGCCAGATATCGCAGTTCTTCATAGATAATCTCAAAAAGTGACGGGTTATATTATAATTAATGTGCTCAACTATATCAGCAACCGCATATTTTATGTTTTCAAATATTTGTATAAAATATGCGGTTGCAATATAAGCATAATTATAAGCAATAATAATATCAATTTAACGTGAGTTCGACGAATTGTAAGTGTCTGTAAATTTGGTGATCATAGCGATTATTGTTTGTAATTCTTTTTATTTTAGCACTATAAAGTTACAACAGTTTCCGCTAATCATCAAATTTACAGACACTTACAATTCGTCGAACTCACGTTAAACTAAAGATTTACAATGATATTAATAACAATCTTATAATGTATGGTTAATAATGTTCCTATATATTCTAGCTCTGGCATTGGACAAATTGTTGGGTATCGCGATTTGTTCCATGAACGGATGATGCCAAACATTCGAAAGTGCGTTAGCGCTCTTGAATGAAAAATATTGATGCAGTTAGTTAGTAATATGGCTGAGAAACTTGTTAACAGACCATTCTATAATCCTTACTATGGGTCTGGAAGAGAGGATATAGATGCACTTAGGTTCTTTTTAGCCAAGACAATGCCAAGTATATTAATGAAGTTTTATTGCGTTTTAACAAACTTGTCAATTGTGCAAAGAAACAGCCCCATTCTTATTTGGCCGCATCGGAAGATTCTTTGCTATATTTGATGAGGGATATTTTTGCTACTACATATAAGGTAAATAATTATAATAAGATAAAAATTGAAAAGAATTTTTTCAAATCTCTTTATGCTGCAAACCAAATTACATGTGAACGTGGTGGAGGTGTATCTCCTTATACATTAGAAGAAAATCCAGAACTTTTCTATGCAGCTACAATGTTAAGACAGTTCTCATCTAATAACTACCATGATAATCATATGTTATTGGTAACTCAGACTATTAAGTGTATTCGGTTCTTTGAATTTACTGCTAAACATACTGAATTTAGCAAGATGGTTCCACTATTTTGTCATAAATATGGACTTGATAATAAATGGTGGTGTTACCCCATGGCGATATGGGAATTGGAATGCATTTTTAATTCTCATATAGGTGAAATTGATTTTGCTAAGTGTAATATGCCCGATAATAATATAACATACAGGGTTGCAATTGAATCGTCTTTGGATGTAAATGACTTTGTTTCCAAGAAAGAAAATCGTGATTATACAAAATTTCGTTTGCGGCCGTTGATTCGTATGGATGAAACACGTTTTTTCTTGTTTAATCATAATTTATGGATTGAGCATATATATAATAGCCTTTATTTTGTTTTTCGCGTAATTGCAGAAAATGTTCTGTGGTATAAAGGTCAAGATTTTAACAGACTTTACACCACAGATTTTTCCGAAGGTTGTCTTTTTACTCAAACATTGAAAGATATTTTTATTTCTCAGTCGGAGATTAATCTATCAGAGAACGATTGTGTAAAAATTGATAAGTCTAAAGATGCAAAAAGTTGTGGGGCACCAGATTTTTATGTACGGTATGATAATGTTGTTTTTCTTTTTTGAAAATAAAGATATAAAACTAAAGATTACACATAAAGAATGTGGAAGGCTTAAAGATTATCTCGATTTCCTTTACTAGAATTTAGTTCGTAATGAAAAAAGAAAACCGAAAGGAGTCGGATAACTGCTTAAAAATGTTCAAAGAATAAGAACTGGAGAGTTTCAAAGACGATGGGATCCAGCTTGTCCTAAAGATGCAATAGTATATCCTATACTTGTTTTGACTGACGCGAAACGAACAATGAGTGGTATTAAGAATCTTCTTCAGTATTGGCAAAAAGAGGAATACTCATTTTTTTCTATTGATGGTGCAAATATTATGCCTGTAGTTCTTACTGATATTGCCACAATATGTCTATATGCTAAGACGTTCGCAGAAAATAGTTTTAGACTTTATCTATATGATTATTACAAGAAATCATTGTTCGATAATTTCAGAAAGAGCAATGAATTAACAGATTTGTTTAATGGGTTAGCTTCTTTCCCGGACTATATGAAAACCCGGCATAATGATGGAATTGTTGAATTTTCTAAGCATTGGGAAGAATACATTCGAAAATAGTTTATTTGTCCCTCGAAGAAAAGTGTTACTTTGGGGGACAGATGGAGACAAATTGGGCGAAAAATGGCAAATACGGAAGTTAAAAAACAAAAATCTGCAAATATGGACATAATTCATAGTGCTTGAAATAGAGCGAATTATGAGCTATATTTGCATATGGTATGAGTTTCTTTGCAAAAAATCACTTTCCGATGCAGTATGTGTACATCGTTGATTATCAATAGTATAGCACTCTAAAAGGTACAACCAGCAGGTTGGCAAGTATCTGAGAATGTGTAAGTTAGTGATTTTTAGCACCATTCTCGGCTTGTACCTCCATTTTGGAAAGTAAAAGTAAGTGTAATTTCTTGAATATCAAAATGTGCGGTACAAAAACTTGTGAAAAATGCCGTTTTTTGATGAGAAAAGGTACAAAAATGGCTCTGAAAAGGAGGGGACATTATGATTATTTTGCGAAGTACTCAGTCTTTAACCAATAGGTATAAATCGGGTCTTGGAATGAGATTGCATCTGCCTTATTATTCAATGTAACATTCTTGATAAGGGCAGCCTTTGAACAGGATATTGAGGTCGTTGAAGCGATTTGATAGCGATGCATCACTTCGGTCGAACTGATGGTCTTTTCTACGGCTATAAGGGCTTTGAGATAGTTCAATTACTGTGTGGTCAGTGTTTCGGTGATTGTTACAAACAACAGCCTTATGTGGCAGCGGTCGCTATTTCTTAAGATTGTTTAAGTAGTAATAATTTGAACAGAAAAGGAAGTTCCATTTCTTTTATTGTTCAAATTATTGCTATATTTGCAGTATGGATAGACAATTAACTGAAATAGGAACTATTCCTGTAACGACTTCAATCATCGAATCGTTATACCCGGAACTTAAGTCTGCGAATAAAAAAGTGACCTGGCTTGAGAAGCAAGGATTTATCATCAGACTGAAGCGGGGACTTTATGTGGCTAACCCCAAACATTCAGGAAAGACCCTATCGAGTGAGTTGATAGCCAATCATCTCTATACACCTTCGTATATTTCAATGTCTACTGCACTACGATATTATGGACTTATCCCCGAGGCTGTATATGTTCATCAATCAATGACGGTAAAGCATTCGCGTAGCTTTCAAACTCCGGTCGGCTGTTATGACTACAAACATATCTCAAAAATAGCATTTCCAATAGGAGTAAGGAGTATGTATAAGGATAATTATGCTTTTCTTATTGCATCACCGGAAAAGGCTTTGTGTGATTTGATTGCCAATTCCTCGCAGGTCAATCTTCGCTATATGAAAGATGTGGAAACATATCTTGAACAGGATATTCGTATGGATATGGATGAGTTCAATAAGATGGATAAAACCATATTCGAAGACTACATAAAAGTTGGCAAAAAGGCCGATTCAATTTCGACACTTTTAAAATTCTTAAGACGATGAAAAATGAAATATTCGACAATATGCTCTCCCGTTATGATTTAACAACAGAGCAACAGAAGAGAAACGCTATATTTGAAGTGAACCAACAAGTGATACTTGCTGGCTTGTATGCCGGAGGCTTTTTTGAGTCGGCGGCTTTCTATGGTGGAACTTGCTTGAGAATCTTTCATGGCTTACAGCGTTTCAGTGAGGATATGGATTTTTCATTGCTTACGCAAGATGATAAGTTCGATTTTACGAAATACTTTCCTGCTATCGTTGATGCTTTCACAATGGTAGGCCGTGAGGTTGAAATAAAGAAAAAAGACAAGAGGAATTTCGGAAAGGTCGAATCGGCATTTCTTAAAGATAATACCGATGTGTATGATGTGACTTTCCAGACAGAGAAATCTATAAAGATAAAGATAGAAGTAGATACTTGCCCACCGTTGAACTTCAAGACGGAACAGAAGCTATTGCTTCAGCCATATTCATTTATGACCCGTTGTTTTACACTTCCCGACTTGTTTGCAGGCAAGATGCACGCCTTAGTATATCGTGCGTGGAAGAACAGAGTAAAAGGTCGTGATTGGTACGACTTTGAATGGTATGTACGCCATAATGTTCCACTTGATTTTGCTCATTTGGCAGAACGATGCAAGCAGTTCAACAATGAGGATATCACTCCAGAGTTATTCAAGGAGAAACTCATTGAGCGTCTCTCTTCAGCTGATATAAAACAAGTGAAAGAAGATGTATTGCCTTTCGTCCGCAATCCAAAAGAACTTGATATTTGGTCAAATGATTATTTCGTGCAGTTGGCAGGGATGGTAAGAATAGGATAATACAACATTAAGCTTTATTCAAGAAATAAAGCCTAAGGTATTTTTTCTTATTGGCGAAAGCAATCCAAGTACGGTTACACTTATTCATAGTCTTATTATTTTGCAAAGTACTCAGTCTTCAACCAGTAGGCATAAATCGGATCCTGGAACGAGATTTCACCGGCCTTATTATCCAATATATCATTCTTGATAAGGGCAGCCTTTGAACGGGATATTGAGGTCGTTGAAGAGATTTGATAGCGATGCATCACTTCGGTCGAACTAATGGCCTTTTCTCCAGCTATAAGAACCTTGAGGTAGTTTAGTTGCTGTGTGGTCAGTGTTTCGGTAATTGTTACAAACAACAGACTTAACTGCTCCACCAATGCTGTGTGCGCCTCACGTACGATCTCAACGGTACATACATCCTTTGTTCTGAGCCATGAAAGCTGTGCCAACTGCTGTGCGTAGTATGGATGATTATCTACGAGCTTTGCAATCAAATGGCTTGCTTCATCGTCGATGTTTTTGCCGGTATCAGCGAAACGACTCTTGAAAAATTCTACAAGGCAAGGCGTGTCAATTTTATTGAGAAACATCAGATTGCCGAACTTGTAGAAGGGTTTGGATGAGTCGGTAAACACTTCCATCATCATGTGGCGCTTGCTACCATAAAGACAATAGGCCACACTTTGATGCAGCTGCCAATATGAACGCAATTTTTTCTGGAAATAGTCTGGGTCTGTAAATTCTGCGATATTTTGGAACTCATCTATGCAAATAACGATTTTCAGGCCCTTCTTCTTGGCAATCTTTTCAGCAAGATCGAGCACTTCATCAGGGTTGCGCTTTACCTCCTCCCAATCAAAGTCGATTGAAACCTCGTTAGTAGGGTCTGTACCGATTGAAATCTTGGGAACAAGGTGTGAAAAGAAACTCTTCGCGCTCTCGATTGCTTCCTCCCATTTTGTGGAAGTGGCGGCAATTACTTTCTGGGCGAGCAGTGAATAGAAATGCTCCTCGTTACGTACATTGAAAAGGTCGATATGACAGATTCGGAGGTTACAGTCCTGCGCCATTGCTAACTTTGCAGCCTTATTTACAAGCGAACTTTTACCCCAGCCGCGAGGAGAGATAATAATGGTATTGATTAACGATGTGAAGTACTGGACCAAGTAAGTCGTTTCTTTCTCACGATCACAAAAATCTTTTCCAGTAGTGATTTTTCCATAAATAAAAGGAACTTCCATATCACTCTATTTTTGATTGTAGTGCTAATATAGCACAAAAATGTAACTACAAAAATTGTTACTACAAAAAGTGTATATACATTTATTGTAGATTGGTGTTGTCTATACATAAATATCTGGATAAAAGTTGTACAATCATAATGGGTTTCGTTTTCTGGCAAGAAACAATATATTATTTGTTATAGGTGAAATACGAACTCTACGAATAATATAATAGCATTTAATATTTCAACGTTCAATAATGTGGCCAAGGCAGATTCAGGTAAGAGTAAATTCTAAAATTTATTTTTGTAACCTATCATAAAATAAAGTAAAACCGCTATATTTGCATATTATATGATATGTTGAGCTATGACGAAGAGTACGATGGGTACCAAGTTGCCAAGGAAATTGGGGCAGAAGATGCAAATTGTGGGTGAGCAGATCAGGCTGGCCAGACTGCGCAGGAATCTCAGTATCGCGCAGATTGCCGAACGCGCCACCTGTTCGCCTCTTACGGTTTCACGCATCGAGAAAGGCGTACCGACTGTGGCGATAGGTATTTATCTCAGGGTGCTTTATGCGCTTCAGCTGGATGATGATATTCTTCTACTTGCAAAGGAAGATGTAATAGGAAAAGCATTGCAGGATTTGAGCCTTAAGAAACGAGAAAGAGCATCCAAAAAAGAATAAAGTATGAAAAGACTCTACGTATTTGTTGATTTTGATTGGCAGAAAGAGCCAAAACTAATTGGAGAGCTGAGTTTCGAATCCTTTCGTGGCTCTGACAGCTATGGATTTTGCTGTAATGGTGAATGGCTCAAGGACTATGGCAATCTGTTTCTTAATGATGACTTGAATAACTACTATCGTCTGCACGCAGCTCTTGCCAAGGATATTTTCGGATGCTTTTCCATCATGAAATAAAAACGACGGACTTAAGGATGGGAATAACAAATGTTTCGACAATATTATATGATTTACACAATTTTCTTTTGATAATTAATAATATTCATTTATATACTTAAGATTTGGAAAATGAAAAATAGAGTGCATTATGGTGAGTTTACTTTAGACTATTGGCTTAAGCAACTTGTATCTGGAGGCATAGTACTTCCAGAATATCAACGTTCTTTTGTTTGGAGTAAGGAGCAGATTAAAAATCTTATAAATTCAATTAGCAGAGATGAATTTGTTCCACCAGTAACAATTGGTAAACTTAATGATAAAAATATCATCATAGATGGACAACAACGTTTAACTTCAATTGCTTTAGCCTATCTAAATATTGTGCCAAATGAAAGAAGATATAAAAAAACAGTAAAGGTTGAAGGTGATAATGAGGATGACGAGCTTGAAGAAGAACATTATTTCGAATGGACCATAAATACACTTAAAGAATTAGGAACTAATATCAATGAAATCAAAAAAGCCTTGATAGATAATCACGATTATGAGACTTTAGGAACCCATTGGGTTAATGATGAATTCCTTAAAAAGCATTATTTAGGTTTCTCTTATATAATTCCTCATACTGAAACTTTAGAAGATGCTCGGCATAGATTTTTTTCGACGATATTCAGAAATGTCAATATCGGTGGTACTAACTTATTAAAAACAGAAAGTAGAAAATCTCTCTATTATCTTAATAAAGCGTACGTTCCATTATTTGCGCCAGAATTTGCTCAAAACATACTTGTAAAACAATTTGGAGCAGATCCCCAGCCTATAGATTTTCTTAGATTACTTGCACTTGTTTTAGATTATTCAAAAAATAATGATTCATCCAAAGTGATGAAAGGATATAAAACAAAAAGCGAAATTTATTATGAGATTTTCATATCAGACACTGTAAATTCAGATTCTGCATCAGGCATATTTAAAAACATAAACGATATAATACCTAAGGCAGAGATTGAGGCGAAAATGAATGAATTAAAAGCAGAATGGATAAAATTATCTATGCCCCAAGACCTATCCAGCATCATTGACGTAGATATATATATGCTTGGTCTTATTTATTGGGTATTGATAAAAAAGGAACAATTGAATAATGAAAAAATTACAGAATTGAAAGTAAAATTGGAAGATAAGATAAGAAAATTTAAGGGAAATCCTTCACATGCAAAATCTCCTGCATCGCTGAAATATTTACGAGAACGAATAAATGCATCTATAGGTATTTTTAAAAACTATTTAGCGTAATATATATGCATACAGACTTTATTATATCAGATATATTTGAAATTCTAGATGATGCCATAATGTCATCTTCTGGAATAGATCAGAATATTGCACATTATCCACTATGTGAATATATTTTACAAAGTGTTTTTTTACGACTAACGGGATATCAAGAACAAAAACTCAAATGCATCCTATGGGAAATAGCAAGTGATGATTTTGAATTTAGATATAAGTATCTAAATGGATCTATTAATGTAGGTGAATGTTCTCGATTAGAAGATAAAGATAAGGTATATAATGTTTTAAAGAAGATTTTGGAAAAGAAAGGACATACATACCCTTTCCCAAGTGAAGATGAAACAAATAGACAAATTTCTGAGATAAAAGAAAGATTGAAATTTAAATTTGAAGCAACTATATTTAAGAAATGGTTGCCACGTGAATATTCACGATTTATTGACTTTTCAAAAAATATACAATATAGAGTTAACGGTTATTTTACAGATAAAGGAATTTTTGGTGGTGATAATATTTTAAATGAATCATTTGACAAATTATATAGACATCGCAATAGGTGTGCTCACAATCTACTTTCGTATCAGAATAATGTACCCCAATTAGATGATTTAATCAAAGACGATGACGGTTCTGATAATTATTTTTCTCGAATTTTATTAATATGTATGGTTGATAATATTTTTACACGTATGTTTAAATATTATATATCGTATAAATGAATATCATAGCATGAAAAGAGGATAGGTTAAAACATACATGAGTGCTACATAAAGTTACAATTTTTAGCTATAACTCTTAAAAGGATCGTATCAAGTTTGTATTGAATAATGATGCGACCCTATTTTGTCTATAAGAAGGTATGTAATTTAAACTGTGTCAGCAAAGAGTAAAATAACATATTAACTTTGCTAACATAGTTTTTAATATGACAATATGATATTATTTATTGCATTAAAATATAAAAAACAGAATTCCATTAAGCTTACGCCGTAAAATCTAAGATATTAGGTATTGTAATGGTTTCAGTATAGACCTTTTAAGATGCAAATAAATAAAATTGTTGTATTATAATTTGATTTACATTTGGTTATTCTTAACTTTTAAGGAAAAATAAATCAACAAACAAGAACAAAAAAACTTATTCCATAATCAATTTAATTTTTATTGTATGGACATAAATCAATTGTCAGTTCTTTGAGCTGTTCATCCGAGAGATGCATATTTCTCAAAAGGCTCAACAGTTCTTCTTGGCGTGGCTGCCCCAGTGTCATGCGATACAAGGCAAGCACCTTAATAAGACGTTCGTACTTATATCGGTCACGACTGAGCGGATAAAGCGGAACAATACGTTCTATGTATTCCAATTTTGCCCGTTGTTCTTCCGTCAGTTCTGCTACAGGGAGACACCAATAAGGAACAATGTCCGAATGCATACCTTTCAAATTTGAATAGGCCATAGAGAACAATTCATCCCAAGTATGATAAGTCTCACTGGCATATAATTTTACCACATTTCTACGAATGGCCAGGCACTTAAAGCGGTTGATACGACCTTCACGTTGCTCCAGATCCACAGGATTGGAAGGAAGGTTCCAGTGAACAATCTTTCTGGCATACCAATGAAAATCAAGACCTTCCTGGCCGATAGAGGTTGTGGAAAGCAGGAATGGACGGAAAGGAGAATTGAATGCCTTACGGATATTGGTGGTACGTGTGACAGATTTGTCTGTGACTGTCTTATCAATAAATGGGATAGCAAAGTGGCAACGCATCAGTTGTTTTTTCTCTTCCTTACCCAAAGAATCAGTGGTGTCTATGCTGAGATTGCTTGTGCCGATAATGGCATCTGTGACTACTTGTCCCAGTTTTTTATTCTCTGTTTGTGTCATGTGCAGATATTCATCAAGTACAGCCTGCAGATTCCCCATCGCACAATAATCAAGGACTGATTCGTAATAATCATCATCGTTCTTTTTATTGTATATCAAGTCTATCACAGCTGCACTTTCAGGCTTGTTGAATACAGAGACTACTGCTTTGGCCACCATCTGGGCATCTTCTTCATTGCCAGATTGCCGATAAGCACATACCGCCGGTGAAGCGATGGCAATGTCCGTCATCACATCCAATGCATTTGAAGGTACATACAAGCCGGTCAAATCTTCTACTGGCTTTCCATCCAGTATTTTCATGAGCGTAAGAACAAGTCTGGCGTTGTTTCGCCCTTGTTGTGGAAGGGTACGTATAAGCGAATTCCGCACAAATTCTTCTTGAATTCTCTGTTTGATAATTTTCCGGATTGAGGAAAGTTTCTCTCCATAAAATATGGCAGGAGAGAAAATATCGGCTAAGGTTCGGCAAGGATACTCTAATATTCCGTCGGCTCTTAAACGATTCTCACCGTAACGGTTCTTCTTTTGAGAGGTATAGCGTATCTCTGGTTCTGTTTTCTTTAATTCTCCAAAAGTATATAACTCCGAATAATATGACATCATGATGGAAATCATTCTCGGTACCATTTCCCATGAAGAGAATAGGATAATCTTGGAGAAGTTGCGGGCTTCGTTACTCTCGAACACACCTCCGGCTTTATAGTATGGATTGGAGGCAGGAACCCAAAGTAACAACTGTGCTTTCTTCTCATGACGTGCTCCAAATACGAGGTCGTGGAGATACTTTAATTTCCCATTGGCAGCAGGGATGGGACGATAATTGTTGATGGCATACCTCGATAGAAGCAATGCGTCTATTTTCCCATATCTTTTTACATCTGAATGTGATAATGCCGAAACAATTCGCTTCTTCAGTTCGTATTTATCCATAAAGGACAACAAATAGGGGGAAGATTTGACGTATTCCATGGGAAGATTTCCCAAACGTACTCTCGTATTTTCATGACTCAGACAATCCATCAGATGCTGGCCCTCCGCAAACGAAAGGATATCTTCCGTCATGACCTGCACATCACTTACGCGGGAATCGTCTATAATGCCATTGTTGAACCGTTCCGTACGGCACATCACTCCATACAGAGCCTCTTCCGCTTCGTTCTTGGCAGACACAAGTGGTGTCAAATCAACCACATCCGTGCGTTTCAGCGCGGCAGAATAGGTGTGCCATATCAACTTGAACCGGTCGGCTTTATCTTTTGTAGCATATAGAAAATCCATTACTTTCATAAAGTCCTGATAATGTTCGTCATTCCCATTCGTGTTCAGCTCCTCAAGGGTGGAATAAGGTTTGTAGGGCGTAGCGGAAAGCAACAGAATTTTTGTATTGGAGCGTTTGTCGTCAAAGAATTTGTTGGCTAGCATGGATTGCTCGTCATTGCCTTGTTCAAGCAGTGAATTGAAGCGTTGAAACTCATCCATGATGACCAAGTCCGGATCGAGCATGTCTATACTGATTTCTGCGAAAATACGACGCAGCTTGTTAATCATGTCTGCCCGCTGACGATTGTCACAACCATTCTGTGCATACTCAATCAGTTGATTGATGATACTGTCTGACAAAATAGTCTGTAACTTACCATGCATCTCACAAAGATAATCATCTCCGCATCCTTTGATTTTTTCGTTATAAATGTTCGTAAGCTCCTGCCAGTTTTTTACTTTACAGCTAAGAAAATCACTGATAACTTCCTTATACCCTTTGAATTGAGTCAGTCCGCATAAGATATCACACATCAAGGCACGTTCATTGGCCGTTCCTTGCGCACTGTAGAAACGGAAGGAAGTGGAAGGAGTCAGCGGAATGATTGATTCAGGCATTTCTCCCTGTTCATGCTGTTCTGTAATCCGTTTCTCAGCCAATTTGATATAAAGATGCTGCATTGACAGACGACTCTCACTGATGCTCATCCGATTTTCAACCCCTAATTTTTCAATGTTCTGGTCGGCTATGTTGGCATTCGAACAGATATAAACCACCTTAAAGAAGTCATCCTTCTTCTGTTTGTGCCATTCACGAACCAGGTTGATGACTTGTTTGGCCACGAACGTTTTGCCCAGTCCCACTTCATCAGCGAGCAATACCCGACGGTGGCCTAATTCTTTATAGATATGCAGGATACGATTTGCGGTGGCACGCTGAAAATCTTTTACTTCCTGACTCATAAGCGTTTGATTTGTTTAAGAACGTTTTCAAATGTGTTATACATCTCCATGAAATGGTCCGGGATGACCGTCTCGTCTGCTTTCTCAACAATTTGCCGGATAGAAGCGATGCGGTCAGGGTCTTTATAGGCCATTTTCAACATGTCCTCATAAAGTGAGGTGCTGATTTGCTGTTCCAGAGAGGACGTGTTATCATTGGCCAGCTCCTTTTCCAGTTGCTGGCTTTCCAATATATACGGTTCCACCTCATCTGTCAGCATGAATGCCAAATAGTTGATGAACTTTCCTTTCGTATTGATAAAGGAACGGAATATCGCTTTGTCCCGTTCTTCGACTGCTATTCCTTCCGTCTGTATTTTTATCAGACGGCGCAAGTCCCCAATTCGTATTGTATAGAATTCTGTCAATGAATCCAGTGGTATCTCTTTAAATGTCAAGTCGTCAGTCAAAATTTGTTCTTTACCATCACATCCTAAAGGACAAAGAAAAACAGGCTCCGAAGGTATCTTGTGAGTCAGGCATTGAATGGTAATAGTATAGCCTCCGTCATTAGACGTAACTTGTGCCTGCTGAATGGCCGAAATCGCACGACGCAACATCAATTCGTTGGTGACATCCTCTTTTCCACCGTCTTCCTCTGGTACCGAAATGACCTGCTCGAACATACATTCCTTACTGTCGTTAATCAGTTCACTTCGGTATTTTTCATACGAGGATTTGTAAGGGGCGAACTTCAGGTGCAGCAAAAACTCCACATTCCGCCCGAATCCATTCATAGTAGCATTGGTAGAACCGAGATATAGATGATTATAACTAAGATTGCCTTCGTACCGGCGTACGAAATACACTTTCTCGTGCAAGTCGACAGCCACATCTTTTTCCACCTTGTCGGTCAGTACTTCCTTGGGAGCGTAGACACCGTCATTAAACAAGTTTATGACTTCTTGCGTAACCGAAGCCTGTCGTGTGATGAGTGTCTTTTTAGCACCTGGACTGCAACTGACCATCTGATTCAAGATATTCTTGTCCACGAAAGGGGAGATGACCAGCATTTCTACCGCATGATTCAGCATACTTTGTTCAAAGCACTTTGTATATCCATCATATCTAGGTATCCCCATAGGGAAAAACTCGTAATCCTCAAAAGGAGAATCGGTAAGGTCAAATCGTTCAATGCTGTCAATGTCCTTACAGAGTGAACGCATATTTTTACGGATAGTACGGTTATCGGCTTTTGCGATTAACCATGTGAGGAAGTCTACAAGCGGTGCATGCTTGACTTGCGCTTCTCGGGTGGCCGGTTTGGCACCGATTTTACCAATAAGTTCACATACCACGTCCAGATCGTTGGAACCGGTAAGGTTACGGGAAAGGACAATCAGTTTGATTTGCTGGGCACCGGTGTCTGGGTTCGTTTCTTTGATGAGCCATACTTTAGGATGAAAATTGACGAAACCACCCCCTTTTGCTTGCAGTGTTATCTGTACAACGCTCTGCTCCAGGAGTGAATACACTTTGGAATTGGCCTGCGGTACCGACATACATCCGGCATTGCAGAAAACGGCAAACTTGCCAGCCGATTGATTGATCGTCTCCAGTATCAGGTGAGGAGAGCGCATGGCCGTTTCCGTCAAATCGGTCATCGTACCCAACATAAAAGGGACCGACAATAGGGAAGGCATGTCCAGACTGTAGGTAGTACAAACCGCATAATCTATCACAAAACCATCGCTTTGCAACACATCCGTATAGACAATGTCATTCCATAATGCATCAGCCATTGACCGCCTCCTTTCTTAATTCCTCGGCAAAGGTCTTTACCGTTTCCCATCGGTAGGTGAGTTTATAGTAGTGTATGCGGTTCTTCTTGTCGTAAATATATGCAGGATTTCCTATTTTTCTGCGATTTCCCTTTACTCTTCGTTCCCGGTTGATAATCAACTGATCCAAACCTCCATCTTCTTCAATGTCATTGGCTGCAATGCGTTCCGCAATCTCTTTGCAGAACCATTTTCCACTGTTCTCCCGTATACTTACGGCATTCAGTACTTCGTCTATATCTGTACCACTATTCCGGTATTCTTCGAGTTTCTCCAGAAACTTAGTTCGCATTTCTTCATCCTGATATTTCGAATAGATATAGTTATATCGGATGTGTACCATATATATAAAATCAGCGAAACGTCGGGCCAGGTCTTGCAGTTCTCCAATCTCCTGCGGCAACTGGCGGGAGGGAATCTGTTCAAAACTATCGGCTATCACAAAGTCAGGATGATCTACGATGTAACGTAATAAGGTACCTTGACATGTTTCTGCGTTCAGAATGTGGTCCACAATGAAGTCTTTATCCTCTACGGTCAGGTCTAATGTACATTTTTGGGTAAAATCATAATCCACATTAGGGAAAGCGCAGAACTGGAACAAGCCAGACTTCTCATCTGCATCATCATTCGTATCTTCGTCATCTGTCTTGGTTACCTTAGGCCCATTGTGCAAGGCCTTTGAAGTGTAATAGATTAATTCATACAACTGTGGACTGCGTAAGATGCCAAAAGTCTGCAATCCTGAATTGTAGATGTATGCCGGATCATATTTTACATAACTGTTTGTATTTTTACCAATTATCTCACTTCCCGTGATGCCTCGTTTGTCCGCACTGCCTTCGTAAAGATTCTTTGTCATGATGCGTTCCAGCCGGATAATTTCCGCTTTCACCTCCGACAAACGGTTATATCGTTTTTCGGTTGCCTTGCGATAGAGTTGCGGCATGAGCGAGAAATATTTCATGTGCTTTTGCAGGGTAGATATTCCGGGGAACATACGGTCCGCGAAGGCATCACGGATACGGCCAATGCCGAGTTCGTCGAGGGCTACAGATTCCGAAGTCATTTTCAATACTTGCATGACTCGGGTTTGTTCTTCTCGGTTGCTGTGTATATATCCTAATTTCATAAAATTGCTAATAATGATTTTTTTATCGTTTCCTGATTCACTGTATCTGTCGTAGAAATGCGAAGCAGGCGAAGTCCTATGTTGGTGAAGATCTGATCTTTCAACGCATCACGTGATTGTTGGGCGTCATTCTCTTTATGGAAATGCCATCCGTCCACTTCTATGGCACAGATCGGCCGTTTGGTCAGGGAGTTATAGAGCAGGAAATCCACATGTGAGAATGGACTTTCGGCGAACGCTTTTTCTTTATCTTCCAGTTGATTCCAGTCGGCAATAAGTCTGGACAGTGGATAATGACAAAGTACTCCCGTATGGGGCAAACCTAATTCAGCAATAGCTTTTAACAGGATATTGTATATTAGATTCTCTGATAAATGTTCAGAGACGGCAGGATGAGCAGCTTCGTAAGCCAATCTTTCTGCCGTATATTGCTGATAGAGCAAATCAAAAACAGAATGCAACTTACTGGATTTCACTTCAAAATTGTTGTACTGAATATAGCTGATTAGCTGGCTGAGATTGGAATCCTCTGGCATTTCATTTCCGTTTGTAACCAAACATAATTTGGTCTTAGCACGTGAAATGGCCACATTAAGCAAATTGGCGTCATCCGAAAATTCGGTAGGATAGTTGTCTACCATACTCATAATGATGGTGTCACATTCCCGCCCTTGGTACTTATGTACTGTACTGGCTATGTCTTTTCCGACGGTTTTGTTGATTGCTTCAGCTTGTGCCCGATACGGAGTAATAATACCTATACTTCCCGACTCTGTACATTCCGGTAACACCTCTTGCGTAATGACATCTATTTCCCGTTTGTTGAAATGTCCTCTGGCATGGTTGCCGGGTACAGTTCGAATCACCTGCAATACATCTTTTTCACCTTCGTCTGTAGTCATAGCAATCAGTTCTCCATTGTAAAAGCGTTGATTACAGAACTCTATAATTTTCGGATGGCAACGATAATGTTCTCTAAGCAGTGTTACTGGCGCATCCCGAAAAATTTCTACGCAAGATTGTAGGAAACTGTGCGTGACAGCATTGTATCGGTCGTCCACTTGGTATGTGGTCTGAATAGCCTTCAACGCCAATTCTTCTTCTCGGCTTACCACGTTGGGTAACTGTTTGTCGTCACCCACAATCACGGCGTTCGTGGCACATGATAGAGCCAGAGCCCCCGTCTTAATATCCACTTGGGAGGCTTCGTCCATAATCACATAGTCAAATACCATGTCTTTACTGATACAGCTTTTGGCCGAATAAGTGGTGCTGAGCACAACCGGATATTCTTTCAGGAACTCTTCTGTTCTGGGCTTAATATCCTTGATCGTAAATTTTTTCCTTTGTCCGGTATTATACCGTTTAGCTATCTTGTCCTTCAATAGTTGCAGAGAAGAAGAGCGAAGTTCTTTCATACTCTTTTGGATATCGATGCTTTGGAGTGCCGAAGCAATCGATTCCAGCTCTTGCTCTAATTCTGTTTTTCGAGAAAAGTAATAGGCCGACTCCAAACTGTTTATGACATCTGTTGCTTTCCTATTTAAAAATGTCAATATTTTAATTCCTAATGAAAAAGCCCATTGCAATCTGAACCATAAACCTGGCTTACGTCCGTTCTCAACCATCATCTGATAGCGGTTGAGTAATTTCATAAGTTTAGCCGATGGTTTGCCATTCAACCATTCATCCTCTGTATGGTTGTCTTTCCGCATTTCGTTGTATTTCGATTCTTTTAATAGGGCATCGTATTCAGCCTTTAATCTGGCTTGTCGGAGTTGACCATCAAATCCTTGTGAAACGGCTTGAAGTGAGTCTTTCGCCAGATTCTTTGTAGTTGTTTGTTCCTCAATCTTCCAATCTGTCATAGCAGGATACTCTGGCTGGTTGGCGATGAATGTTTCTTTGTTTTGTACACTACCCAGTTGGGCCACAAGGAAGCCTAGTCCTTCTCCGTTTAGTTTCTCAGCTACATTCTCTACAGCCGAGTTATTGTTTGATACAACCAATACCGTTTTACCTTTCATCAGCAGATTGGCAATGATATTCAGTATCGTCTGTGTCTTACCAGTTCCCGGAGGTCCCTGAATAATGCTTACCTGATGTGTCAATGCTGCTTCTACGGCCGCTTTTTGGCTGGCATTGCATCCAAACGGATAATAGACTTGTTGGGGCATGGAGTAAGTTGCCAATTTTGTTTTGTCACCTAGGTATTGAGCCAAGGGAACATTGTCACGCTTCACATCTACCAATTCATATTGTTTGGATAGAATGCTTTCATCATCTTCTTCCGCAATCAGTCCTGTTTCAGCAGCCAGTTTACGAAGATAATCCCAAATAGAACCTCCATTTTTGTCAATCGGGGTACGGGTCATATAGACCTCGTTTCCTTCCAGATTCTCATAATAGCCATTGTCATAGGTCACTCGATAAAAAATGTAGCGACCATCTGTAAAACGTAGTAATTCTGCTACATTATTAATATGTTTATTATTGATGTATAGCCCTTTTTCTCCAAGATTGATTGTATCAGGATGTGTTAGATAAAGTAAACGTGATGGATTGTAATTGAATACACGTGGTGATGACGAGAAACGAACAGTCCAAAGTCCATTCTTGTTTTGGTAAATAGAAGAAACACGTTCGGTGACAAACATTTGCTTGTCGCCCCGTTTCTCTAGATCAACTATCATACAATGATTTGCATCCATAATAATAGCTTATTATATGGTGGTTATACGACTATGGGATACTAAGCTATTGCATAATAATCAATAAGGAACAGACATTTCTATTATATCAGACATTGCGCGACTTATATCCTCTTTATATTCCAATCCTATAGATTTGTTTAGCATAGCTTCAACTAATTGGTCGGTAAAAGAACCTTTTCCTTTTGCTGAAATACTTAAAGCGAACAGTACTTGATAATACATTATACGCAATTTTCGTGGAGTGATATCAATCGAATTATGATTGATTAAAAAATCATGAAACAAATTTTTAATCTTTTCATCATCCAATTCTGATATATTTTCTGAAGCAGCAGTAGCAATGATTGCTCCATTATGACGGGACGTACTAAATGGAGTTTCTTCTTTTTGTGAATCATTGTTATAATTTTCTGAATTAGAATCTTTAATCAGCATTTCTAGGTACTCTTCTAATTGTTTAGAATCAAGTCGGGCTAATTTAATACCAAAAAGAAATAATTTATCTAATTGTTCCCGTGATAATAAGGCTGCCTCTTCAGAATTAAAACCATTAGCCGTGAGTTCTTGCACATAGGAATGAAGAAGTTTTTTCTCATCAACACTACATATTACGATAAGTCTTTCTTGAATTATGCGATTTTCAAGAACAGTTCTTAAAGATTCAATAAGACTAATCATTTTATGTGATGGACATCTGTCTATATCATCAACGTAGAGAATCACCCGAGATTTATTACGACACAAGACCATTGTTTGTAAGAGTTTCTGCAAATTTCCCTCTATCTCATTTTGAATGCCCAAGTAATTTCTATAAGATTTCCTGCTTGTATATTTTTTTATGATGTGTCGTACAGATGCTGGCTTTTTAATTAACATATGTACAATACCCATAAACCCGTAAATGGCAAATGCTGGGATTTTTGCAGAAATTAAAAAATCCCTGATTACATTATTGGAATGTGTCGAAACAATCCAACCTATAAACCAACCTATAATTAAAATAAGAAAATAAATTGCGACATCCCTTGTAAAAAGTGTTTGAAACAAGTAATTTAGAAATTTTGCAATACGAGAAGCCGATTTATAAATAGTCTCATACAGATATGCCCATAAAGCAGGGGTATCTTGATATTTCCAAGCATTAAACTCTACTACTGTATATTCTATCTCATGTTTTTGTTTATCTATAAGATTCATTCTGAGACGGTTAAAGAAATAGGTTTTACCACGCCCCCATGGGCCGAATATACCTAACATTCTCGTTGACTTAGCTTTGGAGGTTGCAATCTTATCTAACTGCTTAGCAAAACAGTCCGCAACAGAATCTATACCAAAACAAGGAGTCTCGTCCGTATCTACAATCTTCTTGTATTTCTCTTTGACTGTGAAATATTTAACAGGCTTCCTTGATTCCTTTTGTGATTGTTTATTTTTTGCTTCACTTTCATCGCCTGGAACATCTATATTAACACCAACTCCAGATTGTATCATTTTCGATGTATCTGAAAGTCCATCTGACACTAATTCTTCTTCGCTAAGAAGGTTCTCTTCTACGTATTCTATTCCTGCTGGGGTTATTCCTGTAATTCTTCCATTACCTCCGAGATATGATACCAAATTGACATAACCTGCATCTTTCAATCCTTTTGCGGCATCTAAAACTTGCTCTGGAGAATCAAAAATCAAATTATCTTGAGCACATAATTCCCTGAGATCAATATTTGTAGATTTGTTATCCTTATACCTATGATATAAGGATAACATAATATTTTGTTTTAATTCTTTGTTAGTCATAATTCTATTTTATTAATTGTCAAATCCAAATTTATTCCATGCCTCCATAACCAAGCGTTTGGTACGGTACTCGCCAAGTTCTCGGAGTTCTCGCTCTTTGAGCACGCGGAATGTTTCGTTGATACAGCCTTTGCCACACACATCTTCTGGATCAAGAATATAGCGAAGGTCCTCAGTGGTAAGACCATATAAATGAGCAAAGATGGCATCCAGTTCGGCTTGCCACACAGTTCGTTGCTCTTCATCCCATATGACTGGTTCTTCAGGTAGGTCATACTCTTCTGGGCACTCTTCTCGCAACTCTTCCATCCAACCATCCAAGTCATGGTTGAACCAGCAAAGGCGTGCTACACGCTCCACAATGTCCTGTTCGTAACCCGATGAGGAAACCTGTTCTGGAGTAAGGACAGGGAATTGTTTCACAAAACTGATACTGGCATGACTTCCTCCAATTTTTTGTCTTGTTGTATAATCAAATACTAATGAGGACATCATACCCAAAAGTAGCGCTCCGGGCATAGTGCCACGCTCCACGAAGAGGAGCGTGGCACTATGCCCGACGCCTCCGGCGTCGGGAATAGGCGACACTATAAATGTACGTTCGTTTGTCGAATTTGTAATATCTCGAAATCCGATAAGCCATTTATGTATCCATTCCCAAATAATATTATTTTTAGCATCTACTTTTACAAGTCGATTATCGACTTCCTCTTGTGGTACCCAATACCAAGGCATTGGAGTGTCATAAGGATTTGCTAGTTGTTCTAAAGTTGGTGTCGGTACTGTATTGGGGCGTTCTCCTTCGGTAGGCCAATCAGCATAGTGATGATTATAATGCCAAATCATTTTTCCTTCATATAGTGGAACATAAATCTGATTATTCAATAAAAATCTATTTCCTTTTAAATTTGCCCCTTCATTGATGAGTTGAGAATAAGTACGGAAAAGGTGGGAATCGTTAGACATATGAATCATGCTGCCAAACTTAATATTCCAAGGATTTTCACTTGTTGTATCATTTATCATCACTTTACAACGGCGATAAATCTTAGTAGTAAGCATTGCATCGCGACTAGTACGAAACACCGGGCATGTTTTTGTATTTGGATTTAGAAGTTCAAAATCTGTTGTTTTAAGTTTATATATTCTCGTTGGATCGAGAAGATGATCCAGACGAGTTAGGTAAAATCCACCCGAAACTTCACGCGCATTATCTTGCTTTTGTCCGACTGTAAGGAGACAGAATTTAAACATCCGATGAATATCAAATAAGCCTTCTTTATTCTCAAAATCATAAAGAGATATTAACCTATTTTCTTTAATAAGATTAGAGAAAAATGTTTTGTTACTATCATTTACTGCAATACCTGTAGGGAGTACTAATCCCCACGCTTCTCGTGTGCAATTATAACAATGTTCGGCAAATAAAGGATATAAATCAATATCTCCAGTTGCTGTCATCGGGAAACGTCCGCTAAAGCGAACATAACGGCTCATGGCTTCGGCATTCGCCAATGCCAACTGGTATGCCTCATAGAGTTCAGGATTAGATATTGGAAGATTTGCAATAGCCTGTTTGCGTTGTGCTGCGGTTCCCGCATTTACAATGTCCGCACGGCCATTTTGCTCAAACCATTTCTTATCTTCTACCTTTATTTTATCCCAAGGGGGATTGCCACACATCACATCAAATCCTCCTCCATCAGCAAAGACCTCGGGAAACTCAACGCACCAGTGGAAGAAACGATTGGCCTGTGCCACTTCGTTAACTTCTTGCTTAAACGAATCAGGAAGAACCTGTAAACCTTCCATCTCCGCAGTTGAATAATCAAGATACTTTATCTCCTGTAAAGCATTATAGACTGTACGGGTATAGGGAATATTGAATGGGGTAAATGTCTCGGTTTCACTATCAAATTCAGAAGTCAAATCTGTTGCATGGAATTGTTTATAGAAACTATAAACATATATATCACAAGCTCGTCGTAGACATTCTACACGAGGAGATTGCATCAATTCTTCCCATTTTGATTGCTTGGTAAGCTCTTGTAAGAGTGAGTCTTCAGGTAAATCATTTATTTCTTTTACCTTACCGGCCAGTCCGATTTGCTCGCTATCAATGCTTTGAATGGCAATATCCTGACTGAACAAGGTTACGGATAAGCCTATATTTTTCCCACTACGAACTAAATCGACATCTTTGAGAGCCTGCTTGTTGAGCTCAATAATTCTTTTCTTGGTTTCTTTATTATCAGCAGTGAACGCTTCTTTGGGAACTCCATCAAGGAGTACGTCAAGGTTGGTCACTCCAACCACAGAGTTACCGCAACGAATATGATGGTCAAGGAAAGATAGTGGTTTCCCAGCACAATAACCTTCAATCCAAAGCACAACTTTACAAAGTTCTACAGCATCGGGATTATAGTCTACTGCATAGATGCACTTCTGAATTACTTCACGAAGCGCTTCACGATAGTCGAGCGAAGCTGGATTGTCTTCACCAGTACGTAATGTACATATATACCAGGCTAAAGTTCGAGCCATAGCCAAAATAATATGACCTGAACCACTGGCGGCGTCACATACTTTCATGGAGAGTAGAGAACGAATTTTTTCTTCAGTGGTCTGACATTTGGCAATACGCTCTTTAATTACCGGCTCCAAGGTTGTACGAATAAGACTTTGCACGAGGTCTGGACGGGTATAGTAGGAACTAGATGATTTCCGATCAAGGCCTGCGCCAAAAGTAAAATTCCACTCTGAGACGGATGTTCCCTGCATAATGATAGCACGCATTTCAAGAATACCCTCATATACTGACCCAAACTCTTCTACATCAAGAGATGAATAATTAATCTTTACCCGATTTTGTTTCTCGTCCCTAAACTCATTTAGGCAAGAGAAAGCAGCCAGAAGCTGTTCATTAGTAATCTGGCATTGACGTAAATAATGCAATGTCTCAGAAGCGAATAATACGCCTCCAAGAGGCTTGATAAAGAGTGGAGCTCCAAATGTTTCATCTTCAAAAAGTCGGAAAGAATCCATTAGCCCTTCCCATAAGTCACAGTAGCGTTCATTGCGCAAATAGGGTAACCCTGACAAGCCACGTAAGCGAGACACTGCATAATATTTTTTGTAAATGTCCTGGCAACGAACTTTTTGATCATAATCATTATCTGTATCCGGAGCACCGATATTGTATACCAGATTGCGGTCTTCAATAATAAAGAGAAATAATAATCGGTAAATAAAATGAATCAGTTCTTTATTCAAAGTCTGTGCGTTTGCTTCACCATTGATGACAGCCTGTCTGAATACTTCATTACCTTCACCTTTTCCACATACCACTGAGCGTCCCAGTATTTCCATTGCTTTTTGAACGGCATCACTCAACCCTGCACGAATGCGGTTACCGCTTTCAATAGAGCGATTGAACCATTGTTCCATGATACAGGCATCGTCCCCGCTGTGTGTGAAACGGGAAGAATGCATCAGTCGGAACAACAAGCAGAATTCAGCATAATGATCTTCTTCGACCATACGACGTATGTCGAACTCAATGTATGTAAGTTTGACTAATTGTCCGGTGTTACGAATAAGGCGTAATACTTGGCCATTAGTTACAATGCCATATACATGTTCGGTATTATTTAGATAGTCAAGCATAGTAGCTTGAGGTGACTTTTGGCGGCGTTCACCTTTGATTCGCTGGTCGAGTGTACATTTGTCGAGAAGATCTAATTCTGCATCACCAGTTTTATCTCCGACTATAATAATTGGCATTTGGTCCAATTCGGGACAAATATAAGGTATGTCGAACTTACGTTCGCCTACTTCAATTTGTGTAGGTTGATAATCTAACTGATAATCAAGACTTGAAAAGAACCGTTCCATGAGACGACGTACAGCTTTCGTTCCGTATGGGTCGCGAAGAGAGTTACGTTCAGAAAATAGTTTCCAATCGTTACGCAGACTGCTCCATGCATTATCAATTTTGGCCGTGAGCGAAACATCAAGATTAAAATCTTGTTCACGGTTACCTTGCATGGAAGATTCAGTCTCTATTTCATGTAAAATATCATCTGAGAGAAGATGGCCATATATATGTATAGAAGTATAATCCATATCCAATAGTTTACTTTATAAATGTGATACTTTGGGTGTATAAACAAACGCAGCTATAACATCCATGGGAAGAATTGGCTTTACTACCTGATATTCTGCTTCTGAAAGATACGTACGGTATCGTGCAAACGAACGTACCAGGTTATTTGCCCGTTCTGTGGCAATGTCGTCGGTGTGTAGGCGTAGTGTCGCTTCATTGTTAATCCATTCCAAACGGCGGTTGAAGATATTGCGTTGAGCAGCTAAGTCAATATCACCGGTTGGCTGTGAATCCAAAAATAGATTTTGGCATTCAGCCTCTGAAATGAAATCATGATTGTCTACTTTCCCCTTATACCCAAAGAATATCATTTCCTCACCAACCAATTGATTATCGTTGTGTTTTGTCTCGCTAATTACAGATCGGACTCGCATAAGGAGTACGGTAGTAACCATATCAACCTTGTCTGTCTCTATAACCATTGCACGGCAAGCTCCCAAGTTTCCGCCGTTGATTGTATCATTGACAACACTCCTTGAAAGATCTTCTACGAAAGTGTGATTACGTCCAATATACATGTAGTTTTTAGGAGTAGGCGAAGCAAATGAAATCCGCACTGTTCCTTTTTTATCTACCGTCCGTTGAAAGTAGGATTTCAAATTTTCTGGCAGTTCGATAAATTGGAAGGAATAGCACAGTGGAATACTATCCACTTTCACATTGATACCGGCATGTCGTAATTCTCCGATAACGAAATCCCTTGTATCGTAAATATCACCTATAACCTTTTTGGCTTCATTCAGACTTTCAATCAACCGGGTCGGATCCATTGCTTTCGTATTATGGGCAAAGTAGGTATGTGACTTCTTTTCAATTTCTACAGCTCGTTGAATACGTTTATCATGTTCTTCAACCGTTTCTGAAGCCCACTCCATATCAAAAAGAGTCGGCTGTTTAATAAATTCCTTTTTCGTGTCGAGTACAATAATCTCTTCCATAATACTCTCCATAAGCGTAGAATCATTATCGGCAATTGGGATGTAAATACCTAATGATTTTCGAATCTGATTTTGCTTACGATAAAGTACTTTCATGATGATTTTGTCGACAGGATTCGTGTCTTCATCAAAGAGCGTAAAAATCGCAACTTCCTTTTCAGTCTGTCCAAAGCGATCTATACGACCGTTACGCTGTTCCATACGATTAGGGTTCCATGGTAAATCATAATGAATAACACAATTAAAACCCGTTTGAAGATTTACTCCTTCTGAAAGACAATCAGTACATACTAATACATGGCGAGGTGCTTTAGCTAATTCTTCAATCTTCATTTTACGGTCTTCATCCGTAAGTCGACTGGTTATCACTTCAACCGATACATCTTTGTATTTTTTATTGCCAGATAAATGTTTGGCTATATAGTCTTTACAATATTCTGCTGTCTGTATATATTGACAAAAGACTATTGGAGCATATCCAGAATTTAAAGCAAATTCAATATTCTTTGCCAATTCTGTAACTTTGCTATCTTGTCCCTTTTCTTTGATTTCTCGAAGGATTGAAATGAATGAACGGAACTTGTTCTTCTCACTATTTGATGATTCCTCGTATGATTCAGGAATTACATCATCATTGAAAAGCCCATCTTTTAATGCATCATTAAATTTATAAATCTTGTCGTTATCTTCTGCTACATTTTCAGAATCATTAGAGCGTTTGTTTATTTTGTTCTGTAGCATGCTAATACCTGCATCTGGACTTGACATCACACCTCTGATAAGGGCCAATAGATCCCAGTAAATATAGCGTTGTTTTATTTTACCTAAAGAACGTGCAGCTTTGACACCTTCACGTACATAGTCTATAATGTTCATAAGGAGAGCATGGTACTGAGCACTTAATTCATATTTGGCATCAAATTGAACGCGAGTAGGAAATATCATATCATTTCCTACATAAGGTTTAACATCTGCACGACGGCGTTGGATAAAATAATGTGACAGTTCTTCACGTTGGCGAGCATCTTCCAATGTGAAATGTTCAAACTCAGGTTTTAAGAGCCCGATAAGTGATTGAAATTCCTCATTATTTCCACTATGAGGAGTTGCAGTAAGAAGTACTATATGCCTTTCTGATTTAGACAAATCAGAAAGTAAAGCATGGCGTAGCTGCTGACTCTTGTTGGCACCTTTGGGCTTAGCGCAAGTATGTGCTTCGTCCACTATGATAAATCCCGGACAATGTTGTAGAAACATTGGCTTTCGGTCTGAAGACTTAATATAGTCTATAGAAATGATTTGGAAGGGTATATCGCGGAACACATTTTGATTGGCACGCATATTCTTTTCCAAACGGCTTATTGTGCTGGAGCGGATAATTTCGGCTTCCAGCCCAAATTTATCGCGAATTTCATTCTGCCATTGCTCGCATAGGTGTGGCAAACATATAATAGCAAAACGTTGAATCTCTTTGCGATCCAAAAGTTCTTTAGCAATTAATAAAGATTCCAAAGTCTTACCTATACCTACATCATCTGAAATCAGCAAACGTATAACCTGGTGTTTCAGGGCCAATATGAGGGGAACCATTTGGTAGGGGCGAGGTTCAAAAGAAAGTCGTCCTAAACAATGGAATGGTCCTGCTATGTCACGAAATGATAATCGGCACGCATTATAAAGAATACGTGCTGCCTCAGGATAACTATTCGCTCCCACATCATCAGATGAGGGCTTGCGAAAATCATATGAGCAGACCATTGAATTTAGTTGGTCTTTATATAATGGCTTATACAGACCGATAACTTCGGCATCTGTACCACCTAAAGGTTTTATAATTAATATATCTTTATCTGATGACTGTTGAACCACCCATGGACGTGAGCGAAATTCAACAAGTGTTCCTGTTTTATATTCCATCTCAATTAACTTATTGGAGTAAATATGTCTGAATGTGCAGATACGAACTCTGCCAATGGCGTTTTGTAGTACCAAACGATGACTACATAGCCGGCATCTTCAAGCACTTCTCTTTTCTTTCTATCATCTTCCTGCACTTCTGGTAAATCATGGGGTGTACCATCACAAAATACCACGATTCTATCACCATATATGAAGTCTGGTTGCACATAATATTTTTCTGGAAACATTGGCTGGGCTTTATCTGGTAGACGAAGTTTATGCTCATATAAATATTTTAAGAATTCGTATTCTGTGCTGCTATTATGGTCACGGGTTGCTTCGAGTTCCTCATACTGTTTATCGTAGCTTTGAAGTTGGCCAGCATTGCGCACTTCTATATCAGCATTCATCATGATAGATAATGTATTATATATTTTTCTAATATCAATAAGTTGATGATATGGCTGATTGTAGTAATTAAGCAAATTAGTATAATCTGCAGGAATTAATTTGGCACGCTCTTCCTCTGAGAGTGGTGTAGTTCTTCCATAACAGATTTCATAAGCTCGTTTTACTACTGCGTGATAAGATGCAGGCTCTAATACTAAGCGTTCCAGTACACCTAATGAACCTTCTGCATTTTCGTAAATGAGAAGATTGGGGACTTTTTCATCTCCCATTACATCGGCTCCTATTTCACTACCTTCTATTTGAAAGACATCTTCTATTGCTTGCTTAAATGCATACAAGAATGTACGAACAGCTCCTTTATCTGATAAAGCAAGCGTATCAAGAGGCTGAATATAAATAGCATTTGCAGTTGTCTCTGTAAATAACTTGACGTACTTGATACTGTTTGGCTCTTCCGGATGCTGTTGTTGTTTTTGCATATGAATTGCCATACGTTCTGCACTAATCCAATCACCTGTTTTTGTATCAAAGGCAAAGCCATTTGCATTGTCGTCATTTTTTGATTCCAGAATATAAGTCAAGCGGCATGAGGGGATGTAACGAATATTGGCTAAATGAGTTCCATTATTAGTCTTTAGTTCGCACATGCTTATTGCACGAGTATCATCTGAAGAGAAATAGGTTTTTAATTGATAGAATTTTCGACTTCGTTCTTCTTCCTGACACGTAATTTTTTCGCTTTCTTGTGCTACCATGTCTTGTAATTGTATACAATAGCCTGGTATCATTTTAGAGACACCATCAAGACTCTCTCCTGTGATTATATCTGTATGATGTGAAGCATTCTCTTGATTTTTGTAAATTACTCCCGTTTTGGGATTGTAGAAAAATTTGTTAGGCGTTACTTCTCCCGTTAACATCATGCGAGATACACGGAATTTGCCACCATCATTGTAGATGATATTTTGAGGACCAAATTCTGTTAATGCCAATGATTTTGCCCGGCTAAGATATTCTACCTTATCGCTATTTTTATATTGCAGTAAAGCTCTCTGAGGTAATTTTGTAAAATTATATCCTGGCAAGAATCCTTCGCTGGCAAAATATCTGTAAGGGTAGAATTCGTTCTCTTCCGCATTTTTCCCTTGATTTTGTCCGAGAAGCATATCGCGAAGCTCTATTCCTCGTCTTTCCTTTAATAGTGCCTCTTTCTTTTCCTTGGAATTTTCACCATATATATTATTTCTGGTAACAGTTTGTGCTTCTTCAATCTGCTGTTGAGCTAATTTATATAAGCTACGCCAGCGGTTGAGAGCTTTGTCAAAATCATATAAATAACTATCCAAAATCCGGTCCATCCAACTGTCAGAGAACCAATATGGCATTTCTTTGTCGATTCTACTAGACAAATAATAGTCTGATATAGCTTGCTTAAAAATGGCTTTAATCTCTTGTTTTCGTTCTTTTGAAAGTTGGAGATGATGAACAACTTCGGGTTTTAACGTGATGTTATTTGCATTACTATAATCAACCAAATCTGCAATCCCGTTAGATAATTGAGGAATGGGGCATATGGATAATATAGTAGAATGCAAATGGGTCGAGAATAATTCTTCGTTAACCAATTCCATACGTGGTGCTTTTACCTCACCACTCACCATCTTTTCAGGATGACGAAGATAATAATTTTCGTGTGAGTTACGTGTACGGCAGTAAGTATAGATTAAAGCTGCTTGACCGCTACGTCCTGCACGACCAGCACGTTGAGTATAATTTGCTGGAGTAGGTGGAACATTGCGCATACCCACTATAGATAGGTCTTTAATGTCAATACCAAGTTCCATGGTAGGTGAACAGTATAGTACAGGAAACTCTCCATTACGGAATTGCTGTTCTCGTTTTTCACGTTCATCTTTAGGAACCTGACCTGTATGATCTTTCGCTTCCAAATTTATATTGGAAAGCGGAATATTTTTATAGAAGTTCTGAAAATAGTTATTAGGGGTATAAACAATTTCATCCCCAATAGTCCTAATTCTTGTAAGATCTGTTCTCACATTTTTTTCATCACCTTTTTCCCATAAAATGCTTGAATAAAATAATTGGTAAGCTCCGTCATTTTCTTGAATGTAATTACCCAATGCAGCAAATAAAGATTGCATATAGGAAACATAATCTTCTGAATTACGGATTGTTGCAGTACCTCCATTTATATTCAAGAAATCGCGAACAAAAAATGCCAATTTAGAGCGATAGCCAGCGACCTCTTTTCCAAAAGCCTTGCGCTTATTCTGTGGTTTTACAAAGCATAATGCATGTGAGGCAGTAATTCTGTCGTTATCGTCTAATGTCCATGGACTTTTTAGATTTTCTCTAACTTGTTTCTCTATGTCTTTTGCAGCCTCTTCTGTTCTATCATCAGAATATATGCACAATTTGTGACGCATATAATCCAATATTTGGATGATGAAGCGTTCCTTATTTTCATCAGATAATCCGTCTAGTTCAGGTATATCATAGAGACGGTCGCAACCATTCTCACCTGTAATTTCGTCATGGAGATATTCATAATTAATCTTCAATAGTGCACATTCTTCAAGATTGGGCATGTTTACTTGCCAGTTTCCAGCCAGATCATCGTAGATGATAGTTCCTAAATATCTTTCCATTACATTTTCTACTTTCTTTGCACGTCCTCCAGTCCAATTGGGGAATCGGAAATAATCGTTATGAGAAAGATGAAGGTGCTTAAATACGAGTCTAGCAATTCTATCACTACCAATAGGCTCATCTGCTTCTTTTACAGCATTCCAAATGGCAGAGCGTATTTTACCTATACGTATAAAATCATTAAAATGGCCAGATTGTAGGGCAGCATCCTGACGAGCATCCACAAAAGTCATGACTTTACAGTCTGCAGGTTCTACATTTGCATTTCTCATTTTTATGACATTCTCATATGAAAGTACGGTTGTTGCTGTACTTCTACCTTCACTACCAATTTTTGATAACTTAGACCATTCTTTACTTGATCCTGAATAGATAGCTTTTGCCGTTGGATCATACTTCAGTGGACTTGGCACATATATTCCTTCAATACACTCATTATTAACATCTTGAACTTCTGAAAGGTTCCCATATATTGTAAAATAAACTCTTTTTGGGAAACGATCTAAATAAGTTTTCTTAAATTTTCGATTCCCATTTTTATCTATAGTGTACCAGTCCTCTGGAATATCATCTGAATTTGGATCTAATAAGAAATCTTCAACAGATTCATTCTTATGGGGAACGATAATATAACCGTTGTTTATAGTAAATTCTTGCTCTTCTTCATCTAATTCATTACGCTCATCGTAATTTCTGGGTAGAAGAGTGTCGTTTATAATTTTTACAGAATACAATTCATGTCCGCTTAAACGACTGAACATGATAGGATAGTATTTTACTTTATGCTCATTATCAGACAATTCTTCACAATATAATTTTTCATCAACTGTAATGTAACGGTTTTCAGGATTTCCTAATGTTGCATATACATTTCCGGTCTGAGGAATAAATTGATGGATTTTATAAGGTAATAGATTAGCCCCTTGATTAATATTAATATCATTACACCAGTTTAATATCTCAATAATGTGCTGAATACAAATATCTATTGAGACTTTTCTATCAATATAATTATGTAATTGTTTAGCTATTTTCCTAATAGAACAAGGAGCTCCTCTGAAGTACTTTTGTTCCTGTTTGTCAAAGCTCAGCGCAATGTTCTGCTCAATCCAATTGGCTGTAGGATGATTACGGAGCATATCAGCATTTAAATCTGACGGAATAGGAGAATTTATAGCTGATAGTATATCCTCTTTAGAATAATTTGTATTGGATAAGCCAACCTTCAAAGTTTCATCTACAACTTGATTAATATCATAGGAGCTGCCAAAAATGCAAGAAGCAACTTCTGCAACCTTTTGACGCTGTTCTTTATAGCTAAGTTTATCATCTGCAACCATTGTGGCAGATGTTCCAAAACATAACACTGGCTTTTTAGCTTGTGCCTTTATTCGCCTAATCAAAAATGAGACATCACTACCTTGCATACCACGATAGGTGTGCAATTCGTCAAATATCAAATAATGAAGATTCTCAAGGAAACAATCTCTGAGCCGTTTTTCATCGCCAGCTCGAGTCATTAAAAGTTCCAGCATCATATAGTTGGTTAATATGATGTTGGGAGGCGTAGTTTGTATGCGTTCTCTAACTTGTGAATCTTCTTGTCCTGTATATTTGGCAAATGTAAACGGGCATTCTTTTCCTGTTGCATTTTCATACTGTTGACGATATCTAGCCAACTCTTCGGATTGAGAGTTGATAAGCGCATTCATAGGATATACAATAATGGCTATTGTTTTATTGATAGAATCTTCTTGATGTTGTAGTATATAATTGAAGATGGTAGCCATAAATGTACGAGATTTGCCAGAACCTGTACCTGAGGTTACAATAAATTCTTTATCTTGACATCCTAATTCTATCGCCTCCTGTTGGTGTTTATAGAAGGTGTTCTTAAAAAATAATCCTAAGTCTTTATGAATAGGGAAGCCATTTTTGATCATTTGACTGACATCGATTCCAGACGCAAAATTAGGATTAAACTGAATTAAGGCATCCGGCCACAATTTTTCACTTTTAATGGCCTCACTAACCTCTTTTCTTATCCGTTCGTCTTTTATGGAAACGAAACTACCGATATATTCTTTATAGCTTCGTTTTATTTCTTTGTATATATCTAATATATTCATATTTGTATATAATCGTTCTATTGTTTTGAGCTTATTAACAGTTCTCGAATATCGACTTCTAATATTTGAGATATTCTTAATAATGTTTCAAGACTTGGTTGGGAAGTGTTTGTGCACCATTTGGACACAGTAGCAGGATCTTTCTCCAATTGCTTAGCTAGCCATTTATTGGTTCGCTTTTTCTCCACAAGCACAACCTTGATGCGGTTTATGTCTTTTTCTTTTTCCATAAGGATTTTCTTTCGTTCTATGCAAAGATAAGAAAGCCTATCTATTTTTCATCATTTCAATAGGACTATTTGTAATATAAATTGCGAATTAGTTCAATATTATAGCTATTTATAGATAACATAATTTCTTTTTGGAATAGAAATCTGTATCTTTGTAGGTAACAATGTTTTGATATGGGCAATTGCTGATAGAAATAGAAAAATAGATATTAATTATATGGAACAAATAATAACAACAACAGTTGTAACTTTAATATCAGGAGCTATCGGTGCCATAATTGGTACTTATGGCGGAGCGTTATTTGCTGCAAAAAGACAAGAAAAACATATAAAAGAACTTAGACAAGTCGCTATAAAAGCTTTAAAAATATTCCAAAAGTATGCTCGTAATAGACAAACTTACGATGTTGCAGCTTCTGAATTCAATAATGCATTAAGTATTGCTGAGAAAAGAGTTTTTATTGTTGCATTACATAAGTTGGGTATCCCTATTCTGGCAACTCCAGATTCTAAGTTTGACATACAAAATATTGTATTTGAAAAAAGAGAAATAGATAAAGACGAAATAGAAGCTATTATCAGCCAAATACAATTAGGACATTGTGATCAGTTATTTTACATTGAACCTGATAATTATTTTAGTGAAAACATTCGTTTAAAAACATTACGTTATATTGCCAAAAGATGGGTAAGAGAAGTTTTTGGTAAAAGCAAACTTGATCGTTCTCAGAATCCTATTGTTATAGTTTATCCTACTAATTGGTGGCTAGGTTATACATTAGGGGAAAGGTTAGGAATTGCGGTTTTAAGAGAACGTATATCTTTAGACGAATATTTTGATGAACAAGGCTTGCCTAAGGAAGATTCTATTGAGCGTTTAATAACAGACATAGATCGTGGTCTATGGGATAGTAGCTTCTTTTGGGATATAGAAAATTATCGAAGCGTAACAGCAACAAGTTCTCTTAATAATATGATCTCTCAATTATTAAACAATAGTCAGAACAGTACGATTCAGAAAAAAGAGAGATAAAAGACAAAAAGTTTGTAAAAAAAGCAACAGAGAGGATTTTCCTCTCTGTTACGAAAAAAGTTACACCTCTAACTCCTTCAACGGCAATCCATAATTATATTGTCTGAAAAGTCCTCTGTGGATAAGTTTCAGACCAAGGGTCTGATAATACTTGTAGTCGTCATCCTCGGTACAGAGGTATTTGTAACCATAGCGCGGGGCGTACTCCTTGAAGAAGCGGGCAAGGTCTTTCAGGTTTTCCTGCTGGTTTCGTTTGAAGTTGCTGCGTACAATGATAATGCTCCAGTCGGGGATGCTGCCAACACCACAACTGTATTCCCAAAAACGGATGTATAAATCCATTTCGCCTACATTGACAGAAACACAAATGCCGTTGGCGTTGTGCATGACGGAACAGCAGTTTCTGTAACCGAATCTCTCACACAAATAGAGATTGAAATCGTAAATAAAATCGGAATAGTTCATAATAATTTGAATTTTGATGGTTAATAAAAAATTGATTATAGACTGAAACCTCGCTTGCGTTTCGGTTTCTTTTTCTTCTTTTTAAGCCGGTTGGCCTGTATCGCTTCCTCCGTATCATAATCCATAGGAGAGGGCGCGAACAATCCCACACTAATGCTGGAATGATTCTCCTGCTGGTATTCATGACGAGGTTCCTCGCGTATGGATTCTACCTGTGCCTGACGCTGGTTCATGGTAGCAGAAAGAGCGTTATATCTCAGCTCCTGGTCGATGTTCAGGAAACTGAACTGGCGGTCAATCTTGGAACCGCTAAAGGTCAGTTGGTCACATGTGAACTTGACACCTTGCATCTCTCCGGTCGTGCGACTTAGCTTCCATTGCGTATCAATCCCGTATCTCCGTAAGGCCAGTCGCAGCTCACTCCAGCTTCGGGCGTTCGGAACTTCTCGTTTCAAGGCATGATAGATAAAATACTTTACCTTGTCGTGATGACGTAACCGCATGAAATTCACATGCTCTTTTCCTTCGGCAAAATGCAAACGGTAACGGGCTGTCAACATCTTGCAGACCTTTTCGTTCCGGTAACGGTCGTTCTTGTCGCTGATGGTGCGGCCGTCATTATCCACCCGGTTGTAAACGATGTGACAATGTGGATGGTCACGGTCAGTATGCCTGGCGATGATGAACTGCGTGTTCGCAATTCCCATCAGCTTCATATAGTCGTGGGCAATCTTTAGCATCAGCCCGTCATCACGGATGCGGTCTCCGTCTTCTGCGGAGAAGCTCAATGATATATGACCGACCGTGTTCTTGACCTTGTCGTTCAGTAAAGTCTGCAACTCGAATTGTTCCGCTATTTCTTCAGGTGAACCGTAGACACCAACCGCTTTCAGCAGGCGCGACTTATCTTCTTTCAGCACATAGTTTACACATCCGGAAAACGATGTGCCCTTGACAATTTTACCGATCATCTTTGAGCTGTTTTATGAGTTGTGAAATCTGTTGAACGGCGGTACTGCACTCATCGGCCACACGATAAAAACCGTAAGCGTTGGCTCGTCTGGCAAGCTGGTTCAGGTTTGTGCTTTCTCCAATCAGTTTTCGGATGATGTCAAGATTTTCTCTCGTAATCCGTTCGCGCACCGTACCGTGTTCGATGAGTGAACGTACTACTTCGCTTTGACTGCGTTTACTGCGTCGGCTGAGTGCTCTAAGCCAGCCGAATTGTTCGTCTGTAAGACGGATTGTTACTGTATTTTTCTTGTCCATAATATTTGCTTTTGAGATTAATAATTGTGACCATCGGGAGCCGTCTCACCGTCTTTTGAGGTGAGCAAATGGCCGGGAAATGTAATACACCGGCATAAACTTGCTCCAGTGAAAAAGAAGTGAATCCGCCATCTGACAATCATCGTTTGAAAAGTCCTTTCCGAGTATGTTGAACCGTTGCTGAAAGCGGTGCTTTCTCCACATTGACGAGCTGCAAATCGAAGGTTTCGACCAACGTTTTCAAGGCCGGATTCAACGTGATAAGACGATTGAAAATTGCGTCCTTTGTTTCTTCTCTCAGCAGGAAATCGGCGATGTCATAACCTGCATTACGTTCTTCTTTTGTTGCGTATCTTTCCATAAAATCGAAGAGGGAAACTTCTATTCCTAGGCTCCGAATCATCTCCATTTTACTGTTCCAATAGTCGGTCGCACCCAGATCGGGGAAGAGCAGGACACGTCGATTTCTCAATACGCTCATGGCATTCCGATTAAACGCTCCGTTCTTTCCGCCCGAAGCAATCCAGAGGTATTGCGGCAGATAGAAGCTGGATATCAAAGCGCTTTTCTCACTCTCCACAAGGGCAACCGGACGTTGCTGGTCAGAGGACAAAAGATGTTCACCAAACAGGCATTGCCGGAGGTTGAAATTCTCTTTCTTCAAAAGGGAATGTACCCACGTGATGTAGTTGTGCGGCTCTTTAATCCGTCTTCCGTTTTCAGGATTGTAGAGCATCACTTTTCCGGTGCGTACCCGTCCAGAAATATCGACTTGCCAAAAGACCGTAGCTCCCGGCCAATGCTTCGAGGTTCCTACATGGTATCGCAACATCAGCTCTTCGGTAGCCTCCTGCCCGAAATGAAAACTCAGGAACTGAAACAGTTTGTTCGTGTGATACAACTTCAGGGACTGCCTCATGATTTCCGGCTCAATGAAGGATGGTGCAGGAGGCAGACTGATGCGTGGCTTTGACATCGGCACAAACTCTTCGTTCAATCGCTCTTTGGCAATCGGATTCTCGTCAAAATACATTTTGGGCGTATAGTTATAGCCGCACTTTTGTTCATGGTTGCATCGCCCTACATAATTGGGAAAACTGATTTGCTTTTCCGTATCAATGTATTTGGCGAAACAACTTTTGCGGTGGCAGTTCGGGCATGTATGCCGGGTGCTGACACCTTTGTATGGTTCTAATGTAAATCTGTAGTTCATTTTTCTTTCTGTTTGGATGTTACTATGCACATTTTCGCAACTTCACAAACCCCTCGGTTGCGAAAATGTGCATAGTAACAGGTTTATTTACTGTATTCTCCATGATTCTCTTTTCTGAATAATGTTCCGATGTGGCGTTTTAGAAACATCTTGAAAGCATGTTCCTTCATCCCGTAACTTTCAGCAATGCCGATACCTTCTGCCGTAGTAAACCTCTGAGGCAGGTTCAGGTAGATGTTGCGGTGCAATTCGCTCAACTGTTCCTGACTGACGGCAGTCTGCACTTTTACAGCTGTAGTCCGAAAATACTCAGTCAGCAGGATGGCACGGTTCACACTTTCAAGGTCAATCGTATGCTTGTCGCACTCTCCGCAAGTCCATCGGGCAAGCTGGATAATCAAACAAAACCGGATAATGTAGATTTCCAGTTTGCAGTAAATACCTACCAACGCATCATTGGTTTCCATATCACATTGGCGGGCATTTTCATGCTGCCAACCGTAAAGCCGTTGCTTGGCATCTTCATCGAATGGCAGGCATTGAGGCTGCAACTCATTATTCTCGTCATGCGGACAATCCTGTGCGATCAGCTTGTCGATAATCTGTTGCCACTGGATTTCCAGTTCTTCTGGAGTTTCCCGGTCGTTCCATCTGCTTTTCAAGACAGATTCAGGCATCACGAAAAGAATACGGTCTATGAAACCGTTACTCGAACGCTCGCCCTTGACCAGTTCGCCCAGAATTTTCTTTTGGATGGTACCGATAACGGAGATATAGGGACGTCTGATAAAAATGGAACTTTGCGTACTCTTGCGGTCGGAAATCGTGGGCTTGGCATTGAACACCGAAAGCCAGAACTGTTCTTCCGAACCGTTATTGTAACGGTTGAAGTTCTTGAACCAGGCCGACAGCTCGTCCGACCAAAGGCAGAGTCCTCTGGGATTTTGGGCATGTATCAGACTCAATCCTTCGGGAGTAATATCCGAAACAAGAAAGCGTCTGCGCACGGGAGCCTGCGGATATTCATCCAAACCAGCTTCCATGCGTTCCTTTTTGCTCATGGACATAGTGCGTTCATACTCGGCATACAGCTTCTGATATTCCTGATTCTGACAATAGTCATGTTCAATGAATGGCTGGAAAGCGAAACTCAGCGGATGACTTTTATTGGCTCCAGGGCGACCAATCAGTGCCATGTACAGAATGGGGCTTTCCAGCCAGTTGCGCTTTACCTGCACCAAATGGGAGTTGCCAATCCCCACAGCAATGGCCGCAAGGATAGCCGCAGCGACATAATCCACGGGATAGCCCTGACAATCGTGCAAACTGCTGATGATGCGCTGAATCCTGATAGGAAAGATTTCTATCGGGAACTCGCTACCAGACATTTTGGCTCCGATGTGCACAGCCTCGCCGATGATACCTTCTGCTGTTAATTTGGAGGTTTCCATAGCCGCACAGATCAAAAGTTATAGCCTCCCTTTGGTTTGCGTTTCACTCCATGTACTATCTCCGCTGCCTGTTCCTGGAGCGATATTGCCTGCATCTGCTTGCGCCCGGACTCAATCCATTGCAGCAACTCATCTTCATAGAAGTAGAGTTTCTTACCTTTTTTATAGGCTGGAATCAGTCCTTTACGTGCAAGCGTGTAAATGGTAGGCTTCGCTTTTCGTGTGATTTTACAGGCTTCGTCAATTTCAACAAGACGATGCTTGTCTAAAGAAGTTTGTGGCTGCAGTGCCGCCACCATTTGTCGGATTTGTTCCATCTGTTCTGTGAGATAACCTACCGCCTGCGGCAGCTTATCAAAAGTGATTTGTTCGTTTGCCATACGTACTCGTTTTTAATTGTTCGCTGGCAAAGGAAATTGGTGTTTTGATGGTGGAAAACATCACCGGAATATAACTGTGAGATAACTTTTGATGATGATTGTTGACGGTAAATAATTAAATATCAATATAGAAAGCGATTGGATACACAGAGTTCGTGTATAAAAGAAATATATTATTAGAATATATGAGGAAAAAGCAGTAACTTTGTTTGTTATCAATTTAATTTAGTGAATACCAAAATGATACCGCAATTTGATCAAATTAGGATACAAGCGCTGAAAACACTAAAGTCGGGGGCCGTTATGAGAGCCAAAGATTTTAGAGTTCCTTTAGCAGAACATTTTCATTTGACAGATGAAGAGATGAATGCATGGTATCCATCAGGTAATGGAGAAATATTTTTAGATCGTATTTCCTGGGCTTTGTCTTATCTATTCATTGCTGGCTTAGTTGAAAAGCCTAAAAGAGGAGACTATAAAATTAGTGATAAAGGATTGGCTATGCTTGAATCATGTTCTGATGAACAGATAAGTGAGTATATTAAGACAACTGTCAACGCACGAACTCCGAAGAAAGAATCTAAAATTAAAGACACATTAGAAGAAGCATCAGAAACAACCGGAGAGAATGAACCGACTCCTCAAGAAAGTTTATATAATTCGTATGATAATATAAAACAATCCATTCAATCAGAAATTCTCACGACAATACTTAGTAAAAAGCCCCAAGAATTCGAACGATTAGTTGTGAGATTACTTCAAGCAATGGGATATGGAGGTGAAGTAAAGAACTCAGGATTTGTTACAAAATTTTCAAATGATGGAGGTATTGATGGCATTATAAAAGAAGATATTCTTGGCTTTAATCATATTTCTATTCAAGCTAAACGATATGCATTAGGTAATAATGTTGGACGTAATGAAGTTCAGAGTTTTGTGGGAGCTGTAGCAGGAACTCCATCTAAAAAGGGGGTTTTTATCACTACTTCAGATTTTACAAAAGGAGCTATGGATTATGTAGATAGCTTAAATGGTTCGCCTACTGTTATTTTGATTAATGGCCATCAATTAACAGAATATATATATGATTTTGGATTGGGGCTTCAGACAGAAATGACCTTTAAGGTGATGAAAATGGATAGTGATTATTGGGACTCAATGGAAGATGATAAATGACATATATTACTCTTTTAATTGTTGTAGTTTAATGTAACATTCAGATTCCGTATGTGACATTTTACGTTCAATCGTTGAGATCTCTAAGTCACGGAGGGTATGGGCAAAAACATTCTTTATGAATGTGGCTGTGTGAATGCGCTTTATACCAAAAGCCTTGCCAATGTTCCAACCAAAATGCATAATATCAATGCTTTTAAGTTGTGAATCCACCTTTACGGGCGTTATCTTTTGCAAGGTATCGCCTGAACTATATTCAGCAACGTATGTACATAGACGGTTGAGATCCTCTTCACTCATATAGGCAACCATTGTTTGCTTCGTATAGCTAATGACCTTTTCCAATTTAGTTTGAATAGCACGATTCTTTTTTGCGATAGAATTGGTTCGCATAACTTCATATTCTGAAGGTCCAGAGATTGTTTCTTCAGCGGTAAGAGCAGACTCAATGACATCAGGCGTAGCTTGGTTTGAATCTTTGATTGTAGGGGCTTCCGGAACAGAAACGGTATCATTGTGATTTTTCATCGTTTGAAAAGCAGAGAAACGCAATAGAAAAGCTTCTATGCGTGGTAGCAGAAACTGATTAAAAGTTGTCTGTAAACTGGCATAGATCGCCATCAAGACAATTACTGTTGCAAAAAATGCGACAATACTACTGAAATCGTCAACACCTCTGGATAAAACAAACTGACGAGCTAAAACGCCAACAACAAGATTACCTACCAATACAAGGGAATAGCGTGCTATATGTTCTATACTTTTCTGATTCATAGTGATATTTGCTAATTGTTTGTGCGCAAATATATGTCATTTCATAGATACCATGTTATAAATCCAAGAAAGTGGCAGCATTTGTCCTCAATATGTAGCTTTTTTCAGCTATAAATAAGACAAAGACTGTATTGACATGTTTTATACTGAATATGAATAGAGCAAAATCAATATATTGGGTATACACTATGATAAATTTAGATATTTTGCTTCCTCACACTACTAAGAAGAAAATGAAATTCACTATATTTGTATATTAGAATAATTGAAAACAATAATCAGGACACATATAAAAATTGATTATTATGGAATTAGTAAAATTTAAAGAGGTCAATTTAGAGGATCCATTCTTCGATAGTTTGAAAGCTGATTATAAAGGTTTTGAAGAATGGTTTGGCAGAAAAAGCGATAATGATGCATACATTCAGAAAAAAAATGATAGTTCTTTGCAGGCTTTTCTTTATCTTAAGATAGAAGATGAAGCAATAACTGATGTAATACCTAATTTCCCTGAAGCTAAAAGACTGAAAGTCGGAACTTTTAAGATAGAAGCGCATAATACGAAATTAGGCGAGAGATTTGTTAGGATGATAATGCATCATGCTTTATATGAGAAGGTAGAAGAGATTTATGTGACGATATTTGAAAAGCATGTAGGTCTTGTAAATCTTCTGAAAAAATACGGGTTTGAGAAGAAAGCTATAAAAGGAGATACCGATAATCCTGAAAGTGTTTATGTCAAATCCATGAAATGTTATACTGGTGATATTTGTAAAGATTTTCCTTTTATACATACAGCTGGAAAGAACAAATATTTGTTGGCTATATATCCTAAATTTCATACGGTATTGTTCCCCGACTCTATTTTGAATACAGAAATAAGAGATAAAGATTCGCTTATCAAAGACGTTTCTCATACAAATAGTATCCATAAAATTTATTTATGCAGGATGGAAGATGCTAAGCAAATGAACCCAGGTGATCTTGTTGTTATTTATCGTACATCAGATGATCGGGGATCTGCAATGTATAGAAGTGTTGCAACTTCTGTTTGTGTCGTTGAGGAAGTGAAAACTCCAAAAGATTTTAAAAGTTATGAGGAATACATCAAATATACAAATTATTACAGTATATTTGATAAAAACACATTAACTATATTTTATAATAATTCTAAAACAGTTATCATTAAGATGACATATAATGCCGCTTTTAATCGTAGGATAATTAGAAAAGAGTTGATAGAAGAAGTTGGTATTTCTCAAAATGCTTATTGGGGATTTTTAGAGTTAACAGATGAACAGTTTAATGATATTATAGAAAGAGGTCAAATAGATGAAAGTCTTATTGTCGATTAAACCGGAATTTGTTCGTGAAATTTTTCAAGGACGAAAAAAGTTTGAATATAGGAAAAAAGTGTTTACAAAACACGTTACTCAGGTAGTCGTATATTCAACTAAGCCTGAAGGAATGATTGTTGGAGAGTTTTCTGTAAAAAAGATATTAAGTGATACTCCGGAAAAATTATGGGAAAAAACATCCTTCGTTTCCGGTATCTCTAAAGAGTTCTTTGACCAATATTTTAAAGGACGTGACAAAGGTTATGCATTACAGATAGAGAATCCTGTTTTGTATAAGAAACCAATAAATCCATTCGATGTTTTTACTTCATTTGTAGCCCCTCAATCATTCAAATATCTAGAAGAAGATGATATAGAGGAATCTGTTTTGAGTTTTGTGGAATTATGAAAAATGATATTATATTTATTGGCGGTATTCATGGTGTTGGAAAAGGTACATTATGCGAACGTATCGAATCTAAACTTGGAATTGTACATTTATCAGCTAGTGAAGTATTGAAATGGAAAGATTTTAATGTGGATTCTTCAGATAAGCGTGTAGCAGATATTGATGCTACACAAGACCGCTTATTGAAAAATTTGAAAGGAGTTGTCACTTCAGGTAAAACTTATTTGTTGGATGGACATTTTTGTTTGCTGAATAAGGAAAGTAAAATTGAGAAAGTTCCTGAAGAAGTATTTATAGGGATAAACCCAAAGAAAATAATTGTAGTAAGCGAAACGCCAGAAATTATAGCAAAACGTTTATCTCAAAGAGACGGAAAAAGATATGAAACTTCACTTCTTGAAAAAATGCAAAATACAGAAATAGAACATGCTCAATATATTTCTAGTTTATTAGGATTAGAAATGTTTGAGATTCAGTCTGATTCGTATAGTACTTTGAAGGAAGTAATAAATAAATAATTAATTAATATGATACATTCTATTTTTATACGTTGTTATACAGTATTTATGAGTAAAATTAGAACTGTTTGGACAAACTAAGACAATATTTTCTCAATTAAAAAGATGTGGTATGTAATCAATGGGCATATTTTTTATCGGTTTATGTATAATTTCTCCTACCATCAAGCCCATCATAGTAGAACTTTTATTGTTTTGTAAGATATTCAGTATACATTTAATTTTTTATGAGTAAATATAATATGGATTTATCAGCTGAAAGAGAGAAAATTTTACTTAATATCCAAGATGATGTTTTAAAAGGAAGCATTTGCTTACAAGATTGGACAACATTTCAGTTGGAAAATGCTTATATTGCATTCTGTGCAGGAGCTGATTTAGCTTGTATACTCATGTGTCAGGCAGCTATAGAGTCTTATATGAGGGATGATGAAGGATTGAAGAATCGGTCTTTTTATGATTTAATAGAACAATGTTCATATGATGCAAAAACAAAAATAAAATTACATAAGTTGAGAGAATACCGAAATAAATGGGTGCATATTAATGAACAAAAAGAATGTAATATTCAGATTGACCATATTGAACTCGAAAAAATGGCACTTTTCGCATATAGATTAACATTAGAAGTGTTTCATTATTATCCATTCGTTTAAAGTATAGAAGAATTTTACATTTAGACATATAGTGAAAGATTTTTGTCTTTCACTATATGTCTAAATCGTACATTCATTTCAATGAAATCTTATTCGCCGTCTCTCGTTTCTTTGAATTGACTAAATGTAGGCTCGGCTGTCGGCGCCATGCCACCTTACAGTGGTAGGTTTCCGACAACCT